>Ga0228710_1005572_pt1 | contig 19502 bp, 24 predicted proteins | sample MedpolnodulmetaG_FD_177995 | JGI IMG/M metagenome (GOLD analysis project Ga0228710, IMG submission 177995) | Root nodule microbial communities from Medicago polymorpha collected in Santa Monica, California, United States - pink nodules | ecosystem: Host-associated > Plants > Roots > Nodule... | reverse complement strand
ATCAAATCAGGCAAAAGATCAAGGGTGAAGAATCAAAGCTTCAAAGCAAGACAAGTTGATGTAACGGCTAAATTCTCAACGTCTCTCAACTCCTCTATAAATAGGGATGAAGACTTAGAGAATAATAAGCAATCTAGACATTCAAGAAAAAGGCCAATACTCTGTGCAAAAACGTCGAAAACAAACATCAACAACTTAGAGAATTCTTTCAATTGTTTTTATCTTAGAATTCCTAAGTGTCTAGAAAAACAGAGTCTGTTCTGTTCTGTATTGTATTGTGAATACCTCTGATTGTATATCAAGTATTCAAAACCTTATTCAATTCTTTGTAATTGCTAAGTTAAGTCTCTTTCAATTGTGATTGAGCAAAGGAAGTCTCTTGGAGTTGTCCTTGAGCATAGAAGTCTCTTTCTTGTGTGATTGAGCATAGAAGTCTCTTGGAGGTGTCTTGGAGCAAAGATAAGTCTCTTTCTTGTGTGATTGAGCAACTTGTAATTTGAGATTACATTTTAGTGAAACTCTCCTTGGAAGTGCAAGGAGGACAGGACTACTTCCGGTTTGTGGAACGAACCTGTATAATTGCTTGTGTTCTCTCTTCTTCTATTCTTTACATTATCCGCTGCACATAGACTCTGAACTCACTCAGACTCTGAACTACTACAGACTCTGAACCTGAGGACAGTTATCTAGAACGTTTAAGAAGAAGTTTTCAAAAACACAATTCAACCTCCCCTTCTTGTGGTTTTTCTCACCTTCACTACGAAGCCGCGCCACCTGAACACATTTTAGCCAAGTCAAACACCAACTCTCAGATAAAATAAATCGATCCAACCGACTCATTGATTTACCATCTCCCCTAAACCACGTAATACAAGAGGAAGATCCACTAGCAAAGATGGGTCAATAAAATTATTAAAAGTGGCACACCCTACCACACGCTGCACAGCCCCAACACCACGACGCTCATCAATAGAACGCACCGCATTGAAGTCACCACACAAACCAATATTCTTATCTGCATATTTACCAATCAGCGCAGATAAGCGAGTCCAATGTATCCGTTGAGCCACCAAGTCACACGGAGCATAGACATTCACCAAATAAAATTTCTCATTCGATGTGATAAATTTCCTATGAATTAATAACAAGTGATCATCAGAAAAAGAAGACCAAACCTCCACTTCATTACTATTCCACACAATAAAAATTATAGTTGAAACAAGTTTATAAACAATGTCATTTCTCACCTTAATATTGATACCATCTCAATAACATGTCAAATGAATGAAGGCTTTGTTTAAAATTTTATATGAAAATGAACCATATGATATATACTTATAATCTAATTATCAATTTTTAAAAAAAAAAATCTAATAAAACAATTTTTTTTTAAAAATAAAACGATATTGCACCATAAACATTGATTAATATTACATGATGTAATTTGATGATATATATATATATATATATATATATAATAGACACTTTCTTTTAAGGAATGTTATGTTACAGGTATAGCAAATTAGAAACGTCTAACAAATTGAGAGAGCGATGAGTGAGGAAGAGAGAGTTTGTGGTCGAGTGAGAGGGAGAAATGGCTACCATCAGAACCACTGAGGTCAGTTGTGCCGGCTTTCACCATCGCCGGAGGTGAGATACTTGGGGGGGTCGGGGTCCAAGCAGGGTGCCACCATACGGGGGATAGAGGAGAATGGACTGTTGTGAGGTCGAGAAGAGGGAAAACGTCTGAACAGGTGGATAGAAGACATGACAAGCTTTGGGAGTATCATCGACAAAGAGGTTCAAGGAAGCAGCGGCAAGGGCAGTCTAGGGTTAGGGTTAGGTTGGTTTATGCGCATCAGGTCAGGTATTCAGAGGAACAACTTTACCGTTCTGATCATGATTTCTTTGATGATTACTATTATTCTCAGTCAGGTCGATTAAGAGGTTATGTGGAGGAACGCCACGTTCTTCGTCCGGTTCATGGGGGAGGCCGAATTACTAGTTTCATGGGGATGAGGAAGCGCGCATGGTGGTGGCGGACAGACCTGGTATCATATAACTCATTACGACAAGGTTTTGAGATGTGTGGAATTATGGAGAATGTGTATTGATGAGTCAATAATTAGTGTTTTTAATATAATATTTGAGTCCGTTTTATTTATATTTGATTCCGTTTTATTTAATATTATTTCCTTTTTAGAACTATTTTACTTCAATTGCAAGTTATTTAATTTCAGGAACAAATATTCTAAAGATTGAGTCTTGGAGCAAAAGAAAGGGATTTTGAACTGATTCGGGTTGAAAATACGAAGATTCGATACAAAAATATGACATCCTCCAAGTTGATGACTTGGCACGGTCTGTGCCACCAGCCTTCAGAATTCCTTTTCTGCTTTTTGCTTCATGGACAAGCTACCTATCAGTTTACTTCTGACCTAAAAGCCCATGGTTTCTTGTGGAACATTCTAGTGATATATTTTTTTAAGGCTTAAGTCATTGTAAACTATAAATAGAGTAGCTAGCTATCACAACAAATCATCTTTTATTTTTAGAATTCAATAGTGACAATTGTCTTCTTTAATAAAAGTTCTTTCTTTTACTTTCTTGTTATTTTATTTACGTTCTTCTTTTTCTTCTCTATGTCTACGATGAACATGAGTGAGCAGACTCTTCTTGTCTTGGGATTGTTGGATAAGTCTAATGACGTAATTCTAATCAAAACCAAGCCTTAAACCCTAATTTTATGTAACCCTAATTTCTAATCTATTTCACCGTTCTTATAATCAATAACAAATATTTATCGATGGATCGAAAGATGAAGTATAATAGTTGTTATGGATTCATCACAAATATTAAGCGATGGATCGAAAGATGAAGTTTTAATATTGGAACAAGTAAATATAGACAAGGATTGCGAAACATGAAAATAGTCTAGCAAACCTTGAGACAATAAAGTTTCGAGCTTCAAGGATTTCAATAGCAATCAACCATGAAAATAGGCGTGATTGCTAGAGAAACACACCCACTGAGACCGAAAGGAGATGTGATAGGCTAAAGAGAAACTTGTCTTTAGAAAGAAGGTCTAACATAAAGTTCTAGGTTTAAGGTTTGATTTGAGAAGGGTTTGTCACCATGACTGACCAATAATCCCAAGGCCCTTTTATTATTATTATTTTCAACCATCTAAAAATCCCAACTTTGCAACTTAAACTCTTTCTAATCATCAACTAAAGTTAATTAAATTGAACAACTCCCTATTAGAACGATACTCTCTTTTTACTACTTCGGTAGAACCGTGCACTTGCGGTTTTACTCATCATGTATTTGGCCAGAAAGCAAAATGTTAATGGCGGGGTGTTTGGTTTTGTGTGGTACTGTAAGGTGAGGGATGTTGATAAGCTTTTGAAAGCTTTGAATAATGTTAGGTTTGGTGATTTGAAGGTTGTTGCAAAGGTAGCCAGTTTTGATAGGTTTGGTAATTCGAGAAAGGGAGGTGAGGAAATGGTTGAGGGAGGAAAAAATAAATATGAGGAAGAAAAAATTATAGAGGGAGAAAAGAGTTTGAGGGTGGGAAGCGCTAAGTTTGACGTCGTGTAGGTGTTTCGGTGGTGAGGAAGGAAGGGGTGACATGTGAGTGCATTGATGTCAGTGATATGGTGGTACAAGTTAAACAGACATATATTCCTAAATATCATTCAGCTGAACATGATTTGTCGTGGGCGTCTAGAGGGATGGTGGTGTCAGTACTGAATGGAGAGGCCATACCTGTTTTACAACGCCGTATTTATGATGCTGGTTTTGATACTCTTGACATTATTCCGTTGGGAGCTGAAAAAGATTTTTTAAAAACAACAGACGATAGGGAGGTTTCTACTATTTTATCAGAGGCAACATATTTTTTCACTAATTTTTTTCCCACATCTGTTAAATGGAATAAAGGAATTGCGATCCGCGAAAGAGGTGCTTGAGTGCGGATTTATGGTGTTCCACTCCACACATGGAATATTAATTTTTTCAAATTGTGTGTTTTAGATTGTGGACGGTTGTTGCGAGTGGATAATTTTACTTTGGAAAAAGAAAGGTATGACTGTGGACGAGTCTTGGTGGCTACATCCTATTTGGAGGTCATTAATGCAACGACTAAAATTGTGGTAGATGACGTTGTTCTTGATTTTAAAATTATCGAGGAATGGGGCTTCGCATTGGGTGAGGATGCATGATTAGGCATGGATGATGATGAGCAAGATGATAAACAATCTGATTGTGTAGTTGGTGAGTGTAGTCGAACAGAGACGTTTTTGATTGGTCCTCAGAGAGCTTTTAAGCGTACCACATCTTGTTCTCCGGTGTGGGGTCGTTCTTTAATATACGGTCCGTAGAGTTTAGAATAGGTGAATAGTAACAAAGTTGTTGGTGGTGGAGGTACTTTACTCTTAGAAATCGTGGTTGGGCCTAACACAACCACACAAAACTGGCTTGCGAGGTGAGGATTGCCCCCACTTATTAAACATATTGTCAGAACATCTCCTGTCCGATGTGGGACTCTTAACACACCCCCTCACGACCAACACTATTGGGCTTGGTTCCTGGACATAAATAGTGGGTGGCCCGATAGCGGAAACCTGATAGCATGTGGCTCAATGGATCTTGAAGAGACTCTGATACCTTCTTAGAAATCGTGGTTGGGCCTAACACAACCCCACAAAACCGGTTTGTGGGGTGAGGATTGCCCTCACTTATTAGACACATTGTCAGACCATCTTTTGTCCAATGTGGGACTCTTAACATTTACCAAAGCATAAAAAAGATGTTAATGAATCTTCTTCAAATTGTGGGCCGAAGTTAAAAAAGAAAAAGGGATTCGGCTACCTTAAACATACAGCGCAAAACATGAGGCGTATTGCATGACTTCCGGCCAAAGATCGTGAAGAAGTTCTCTGTGCCTCGAAAAGAAATGTAAATCGACGTGTGGTGCAGGAAAATTCAAAAACAAATGCGGTTTCTAAAGCTGGCTCTTCACGGTAATAAGTTTCGGTTAATAATGATTGGACAAATTAGGTGGTACTTCACGGTAATGATAAAGTTGTGAATGATGATATTAAGGGAATGGGGGAGGCGGTTGGTTTAAATTTTTCTTGATTTAATCATAATATGTTTGATGTGTTGCCTAGGGGGGACCAAAAAATAAAGAGGGAGGAGGGAAAGGGAAGTAGGCCATGGGGAGTGAGCGTGGAGGTTGGTGGGTGGGAGTGGTGTTGTTGTTTAAAATGAAGATTATTTCATGGAATGTTAGGGGTTTGGGGGGTTTTGAGAAGAGGAGGGAAACTTGTCATTTGGTGAGGGATAAAAAACCTTTTATTCTTTGTATTCAAAAGACAAAATTAGCTGTTTTGGATGACTTTGTGTGTAAATCTATTTGGACCGATGATTGTGTTAATTATTCTTTTCAGCCTTCTTTGGGTGCTTCGGGTGGTTTGGTGACACTTTGGGACATCAATGAGGTTGAGGTGTGGTCTACATTCTCTTTTGACCATGTGTTTGTTATTTTAGGTTGGTTCTTGAAATCAAATGAGTTGTTTTTTTTGTTCAATGTTTATGCTCCGTGTGATGTAGCTCGTCAACAAGCTCTTTAGGATAATATTTCTAATAGGTTGATGTCTTTTGCTAATAAAAAAATTTGTGTTTGTGGGTATTTCAACGTTGTTCGGTGTGGCTCAAAGAGGCAGAGTGTGGGGTCTATCGACTGTCATATTGGGTCTGCATTTCATTGATCGTAATTTGTTGATTGATCTTCCTCTCTGAGGTCACAGTTACACGTGGTTCTAGGGTAATGATAAATATGTGAGCCGTATCGACTGTTTTTTGTTATCTGATAGTTGGTGTCTGACTTGGCCGAGTTGCTCTCAACTTGTGACAACGCTTGGGTTGTCAGATCATTGTTTGTTAGTTCTTTCAGCGGACGAGGAAAACTAGGGGCCGCGCCCGTTTCGTATGTTGAAGTGTTGGGAGAATTTTCCTAGTTATCGTATTTTTGTAGAAGATAAATGATGGTCTTTTATTTTGGAAGGCTGGGGTGATTATGTTTTGAAAGAGAAATTCAAGTTAATAAAATTGGGTCTATAAGATTGGCATCAGCAGCACACTCATAAGTTACCGGCAAAAATTGTTTCGATAAAGGACAAATTTTCTCTTCTTGATTTAAAAGGTGAGTCAACATTTCTTCGTGATGATGAGGTGGAGGAGCTCCATGGTTTAACTGAAGATTTATTTTCTTTCTCTCGGATAAATTCTAGTATTTGTTGGCAACAATCCAGGGATCAGTGGTTGCGTGAAAGGGATGCAAATTCTAAAAAAATTCATGGGAGTATGTGTGACAGAAGAAGAGGAAACACAATGTCGTCTGTTTTGGTCAATGGGGTGATGGTTGATGGGGTTGATAATGTTCGTAGTGCTGTATTTGATCATTTTTCCTCCCACATTAAATCCCAGAGAGTGGAGCGCCCCAGCATGGAAGCTCTTCAGTTCCAATCATTGTCTTATAGAGAGGGTATCAGTTTGGTCAAACCGTTTTATGTGCAGGAGGTTAAGGCTGCGATGTGGAACTGTGATAATTTTAAATGTTCGGGGCATGATGGTGTTACTATTGGTTGTATCAAGGAGTTTTGGAATATTTTATGTGATGATGTTATGCGCTTTCTTGTGGAGTTCCATAGAAACAAATGTTTGACCAAAGGGATAAATAACACCTTCATTGCTCTTATTTCTAAGGTTGATAGTCCACAACGGTTGAATGACTTTAGGCCAATTTCTTTGGTGGGAAGTATGTACAAGATTCTGGCGAAGGTTCTTGCTAATAGGTTACAGTTGGTCACTGGTCTGTTATCTCTGATGCTTAGTTTGCGTTCGTTAAGGGCCGTCAGATTCTTGACGGTATTCTGTTAGCCAATGAAATTGTTGATGAAGCTCGAAAATAGATGAAAGAGTTGCTTCTTTTTAAAGTGGATTTTGAGAAAGCAAATGATTTTATAGATTGGGGTTATCTGGATGAGGTGATGCGAAAAATGGGGTTCCCGACTCTGGTAAACAGATCACCTAAAGATGGGTTTCCTCTAGAAAGGGGTTTGAGCAAGGCAACCCTCTTTCCCCTTTTCTCTTTCTCCTGGTTGCGGAAGGTTTCCATGTCTTGATGGAGGCTATGTCTTTGAATAATCTTTTTAATGGTTATAGGGTGGGAAGTAGTAATCCGGTGGTTGTTTCTCATCTTCGGTTTGCGGATGATACTCTTATTTAGGGGACAAGTCTTGGGATAATGTTCGCGCAATGTGTGTTGTTCTCATTCTATTTGAAGCTCTCTCTGGTCTCAAGGTGAATTTTTCTAAGAGTCACTTGGTGGATGTTAATATTGCTGACTCTTGGCTTTCTGAGGCAACGTTTGTCTTTAGATGTCGGGTTGGTTGCCTCCCTTTTGTGTACTTGGGGCTGCTTATCGGGGGTGATGTGCGTCGATTGGATTTTTGGAAACTGTTGGTTCTTCGGATTAACTCTAGTCTGTTAGGTTGGAAATCAAGGCATTTATCTTTTGGAGGTCATCTGGTTTTGTTAAAGTATGTCCGGTCATCTTTGCCTATTTACGCCCTTTCTTTCTTCAAGGCTCCTTCAGGTATCATTTCCTCAATTGAATCTATTTTAAATTTTTTTTTTTGGGGTGAGGGGGGGCGTGAGGACCGCATGAAAATATATTGGATTGATTGGAAATCTGTTTGTTTGATGAAGGAGGTTGGTGGTTTGTGGGTAAGGAGAATTAGGGAGTTTAATAGTGGTTTATTGGGGAAGTGGTGTTGGCAGTTGTTGGTGGATTTGGAGAGTTTTTGGTTTAGGGTGTTAGCAGCTAGGTATGGGGTGGAGGGTGGTCGGTTGAAGGATGAAGGGCTGGATAGGTCTATTTGGTGGCGTGATATTTCCACCTTGCGGGGGGGAGTGGTTTAATGCTCATGTCAGTCGTTCAGTGGGGGATGGAAGGCATACATATTTTTGGTCAGATGTGTGGATAGGTGGGGTGGCTTCACGGGACAGATTTAGGAGAATGTATGATTTGTCGGTGTCTAAATGGTTGTCTGTGGCTAATATGTTTCAGTCAGGGTGGGGAGCGGAGGGTGAGGTGTGGGTGTGGAGGCAAAGATTGTTTGCTTGGGAGGAGGAGCAGGTGGGGGATCTTACATCAATTCTTCAGTCTGTGACTTTGCAGGTACAAAAGGAGGACAAATGGCTATGGAACTTTGAAAAATCTAATGTTTTTTCTGTTCGTAGTGGATATAATCATCTTACAGCTACATATACGGTTGTCAATCCGGTTGATGCAAAGTTACTTTGGCATAAGGATATTCCTCTGAAAGTAGTTATTTTTGATTGGCGTCTGTTTCGTAATAGACTCCCTACAAAGGACTATTTGTTCTGGCGCGGCATCTTAAATAATGATTATCGCATGTGCGCTAGTGGATGTGGATCTTTGGAAACTCTTAACCATTTATTTTTACATTGTTCATTTTTCGGGGCTGTTTGGTATTATATTTTTTGATGGCTTGGTATTTCGTCGACAGTTCCATATGTTGCAACATATCATTTTATTCAGTTCAGCTATGGCGGTGGCAGCACTAGGGTGCGACAATCTATCTTGCATTTAATTTGGTTCGCAACTGTGTGGGTAATACAGAAAGAAATGAATAACATGATCTTCAATGGCAACGAGTGTTCGACAAAGCAGGTACTGGATAAAATAAAGCTACTTTCCTATCGGTGGATGAAGGCAAAATTTGTTTGTCGGTGGTTGAAGGCGAAATTTGTTTGTCCTTTCAATTATCATGGTTGATGGCTTAGTCCGCTTGTAATGTTGGGCATTGCTTACTTGTTATTTCTTTTTGCTTTTGTTGTTTTTCTCTAGTTCTGTTTTGTAAATATTGGTTAACTGTTTCTGTTCTTACTTGGCACACCTTGTGCTCGGTAGAACCTTTTGATTTGGTAATATATTCTATTTTAACCTCTTTAAAAAAATTGTGTGGCATTGTTTGCAGATATGTCAGGTCTCAAAGTGAATTTCCATAAGAGTTTGCTGGTTGGTATTAATATTGGGGATTCGTTGTTGATAGAGGCGGCGTCCATTTTAAACTGTAAGGTCGGTAAAATACCATTCTTGTATCTTGGTCTTTCGATTGGTGGTGATCCTCGGAGGTTATCTTTTTGGTCGCTTTCTCTCATTTGGGGGTCGCTTGGTCCTTCTCAAGTCTGTCCTGACCTCGCTTCCTGTCTATGCTTTTTCCTTCTTCAAGGCTCCGTCAGGTATAATCTCTACTCTTGAATCTATGTTTATTTTTTGGGGAGGGTGTGAGGATAACAGGAAAATTTCCTGGATTGCTTGGAGCTCTGTTTGTTTGTCTAACGAGTGTGGAGGGTTGGAGGTGAGACGGTTGAGGGAGTTTAATCTTGCTTTGTTAGGTAAATGGTGTTGGAGGTTGTTGGAGGACAGAGGATGTTTTTGGTATAGAGTGTTGGTGGCGCGGTATGGTGAGGAGGCAGGGAGGTTGGAGGTTGGGGGCCAGAGTGGTTCTTCTTGGTGGAGGGAGATAGCGAAGATTAGGGATGGGGAAGTGGGAGATGAGGGGGGTTGGTTTGGTGCGAGGGTGTCGAGAGTATTAGGAGATGGCAAAAACACATTTTTTTGGTTTGATAATTGGATAGGAGATGTTCCCTTACGTAGGAGGTTTGGTCGTTTATTTGATTTAGCGACAAATAAGTTAATTTCGGTGGCTGATATGTTTGATTTAGGTTGGGAGGAGGGGGGCGAGGCGTCGAGGTGGAGGAGAAGGTTGTGGACATGGGAGGAAGAGATGTTGGAGGCATGTAGACTATTACTTGATGGTGTTTCTGTGCAGGCTAATATTATTGACAGGTGGCAGTGGGATCCAGACATTCATGATGGCTACACGGTGTGAGGTGCTTACCAGATTCTGACAGATTCGGCTTCTTCCACAATTGACACAACCAGAGATCTAGTGTGGCATAAGCAGGTTCCCTTGAAGGTATCCATCGTGGCTTGGCGTCTGCTGAAAGACAGGTTGCCGACAAGGAGCAACCTTCATCGGCGCGGCATTATACCGGTCGAGGGAGATACGTGTGTGTCAGGCTGCGGTCAAGTGGAGTCAGCGTCCCATTTGTTCATTCATTGTGATGTTTTCGGGTCGTTATGGCAGCATATCAGGTCGTGGATTGGTGTGTCTGGCGTGGACCCCCTCAACTTAATTGATCATTTCTCCCAATTTATACATTATACAGGTTCATCAAAGTCCCGCCGCTCGTTTCTCCAACTGCTATGGCTCCTGTGTGTGTGGCTGATATGGGGAGAACGTAATAACATGATCTTTAACAACGTAGAAACGCCTATTATACAGCTTTTAGATAAAGTTAAATTTCATTCTTTGTGGTGGCTAAAAGTGAAAAACACTACGTTTGTGTATGGCTCTCAGAGTTGGTGGTCGGACCCTATGCGGTGTTTGGGCCTCGACTGACCATAGTCTTGTATATATCTTGTATAACTCTTTTTTGGTAGGAGTGTTCTCGGAGGTACGTCTTGTACTGATGTGATTTCATCGCCTTTGTTATTATATCCCATCTTGATTTTTAAAAAAAAATAATAAAATTGTGTGGCAACTTGAGACACCACCGTCTAAAAAATAAATAAAAAAACTTGAGGCACCGTCTAAAAGGAAAAGTTGTAATTAAAGATGTTGCTCTTGATAATATATAGTTTGATAGTAGATTTTTTTAATCAATTAGATAAATATATTTTTTTCCACCACCGATTGAATGTCTATAGTTGTCCGTTTTGTCCCTCAAACATTTTTGTAACAAGAATTAAATTATAAAAATGTTCTACAATTTAAAAATATTTTTTGAAGAAGTCAAATTAGTCCATTAAATTGGTATGAAAAGAATTAAACATATGTGTATAAAAAAAATAAAGGAATTAATCTTCAGACTACTTTTTTTTGAAACATAACTTTAAACTTTCTAAATAACACACTTTAAGGTTTCAAACCAACTTCAATCATTTAAAATTATTTATAATACTTTTATATTAGACAAACTTAATAAAGAGAGTGTGATTCATTAAAATAAAAAATATCGTGATAGTTTAGACATATATTGTATGGCGGTTCCGTTAAAGGTTTTTGTGGCATAAAGTGATTATGTTAAAGGTTAATATTTTTGTCTGGTGTCTCTTTCTGAATAGACTGTTGGAACAAAGAGTGTTTCGCAAAATCACCTCTTGAGTTTTGATGATAACAAGGTATTAAAAATTATCAATTGGATATGTTAAACATTTGTTCAAGTGTACAGGATCATAATCAAAGTAATATTCATAAAGATTTTGATTGAACAAGTCAAAGAGCAAATGAATTTTATTTGAAGCTTAGAACATCTGGAAGAAATGCATCTGAAGATATGCGTCTGAAGAAGTGCATATGAAGAAACGAGTCTGAAGAAAGAGCTCTTGAAGACACGTCATCAGAAGCAAGGTTATCAGAAGCATCTCACCAGAAGCTACTTCACCAGAGTTGACAAAGTACAGTGTACGAAGTGTACAACCACTAACTCTGCGCACGCCTCTGCAACCACCATCTCTGCAACTTGTCTCTACATCAAGACAAGAATAACAGTAACATTGCTGCAGACATTGTTCCGTTTCAAATGGAATGGATTTGAATTTAGTTCTTCATAGGACAATTATCAAATCAGACAAAAGATCAATGGTGAAGAATCAAAGCTTCAAGCAAGACAAGTTGATGTAACAGCTAATTCTCAACGTCTCTCAAAATCCTCTATATATAGGGATAAAGACTTGGAGAACATACACACATACAAGTTTACAACAAGCAAAAGGCCAATACTCTGTGCAAAACGTCGTAAACATATACATCAACAACTTAGAGAATTCTTTCAATAGTTCATATCTTAGAATTCTCAAGTGTCTAGAAAAACAGAGTCTGTTCTGTTTTGTATTGTATTGTGAATACCTCTGATTGCATATCAAGTATTCAAAACCTTATTCAATTATTTGTAATTGTTAAGAGAAGTCTCTTTCAGTAGTGATTGAGCAAAGGAAGTCTCTTGGAGTTGTCCTTGAGCATATGAGTCTCATTCTTGTGTGATTGAGCATAGAAGTCTCTTGGAGTTGTCCTTGAGCATTGAGAAGTCTCTTACTTGTGTGTTTGAGCAACTTGTAATCCGACATTACATTTTAGTGGAACTCTCCTTGGAAGTGCAAGGGGGACATGACTACTTCCGGTTTGTGGAAGGAACCTGTATAATTGCTTGTGTTCTTTCTTTCTCTGTTCTCTTACTTATTATCCGCTGCACTAAGACTCTGAACTATTTCAGACTTTGAACCTGGGAACAGTTCTTTAGAACGCAAGGAAGAAATGTTTTTGAAAACACAATTCAACCCCCTCTTGTGGTTTTTCTCACCTTCATAGACTTGCTACAAAGGATAATCTGCGGAAGAGAAATGTTTTGGATGTTTCACTGGTATCTTGTACGGCTTCAGGTGGGGCTGTAGAGGATAGAGATCATTTGTTTTTTAAGTGTGATCACTATTGTCGTTTGTGGCTTCTGATATCCCATTGGCTTGGTATTGATACAGTTCTTCATGGCGACTTATATACTCATTCAAATCAGTTTTTCGCTAATCAGACACACTAATTCATCTACAACAACTCGTAATAACAATTGTTTGCAGATATTATAACTTCATATCCTTTGCCACAAGTTCTAAAAAAAATTCAAGGACAACTTTCTCTATTATTTGGATTTCGGTTTTATTTGTTATCAAGAAAGACCGTAACAATAGAGTTTTTGATAATCATTTTGATCAGCTTACATGACTTCTTGAAAAGGTTAAACTCCAAACATATTGGTGGTTGAAAGCGAACTGCATTACGTTCGACTTTGACTATCCCTTTTGGAGGCAAAAACCTTTATGTTGTTTTCAAGCTGCGATGTAATTTCGTTTTTTGCTTCTTTGCTTGTTGGTAGCCTGACTGTATTGTATTTAAACTTTTAACAGTTACCTCTAGCACGCCTTGTGCTTGAGAGGCTGTTAGTTATTCCTTTAATATAATTCGCTTAGTTTTTTTAAAAAAAGTTTAGACATATATTGCTGGTCTATTTTTGTATTGTTTTATAGTTAACAAAAAGTAGTCTCTCAAATCTCAATGAGTTCATATCGATCACATGATATTGACAGGTCACAGTTATAATTTTTTATTGATTTGCTTTCTCCCATATTTGTTTGTTTTGTTCCTTTTGATAGGTCACAATTATAATTTTCATTGCTTTGCTTCCTCCCATATTTGTTTGTTTTGTTCCATATTTTGCACAACCGCGTTTAGTTTTTATTTTTGTTACACATTTAGTTTCGTTTGTTTCTAAAAAGTTAGAACAAAAAAAAAAAACAATGATAACTAAAAGGCAATTTCTTCTATTTAGTTTTGTTCAATCTACAGCTGTTTTTACTAATTTTGCATCTCACTATAAGGCGCCTCAGATGGATAGGCTGAGTGTGGAGAATCCGATTTATAGCACTTTGTCTTACGCGGAAGGTGCTAGTTTGGTTAAACATTTTTGAGTAGAGAAAGTGAAGGTTGCGGTGTGGGATTGCGACAGTTATAAAAGCTCTGGTTCTGATGGTGTTAATTTTGGTTTTTTGAAGATATTTGGATTGACTTACAGACAAATATTATGAGATTTGTGTCTGAATTTCATTGTAATGGTAAACTTACAAAAGGTATTAATAATACTTTTATTGCTCTCATTCCTAAGGTGGATAGTCCGCAAGAGCTAAATGATTTTAGACCAATTTCTTTAGTGGGGAGCTTGTATAAAATTTTGGCGAAGGTGCTTGCTAATCGGTTGCGGTTGGTTATTGGTAGTGTAATTTCTGAAATGCAGACAACTTTTGTGAAGAATAGGCAAATTCTTGATGGAATTTTAATTCCTAATGAAATGGTTGATGACGCGCGCAAATCACAGAAAGAGTTGTTGTTATTTAAGGTGGATTTTGAAAAGGCCTTTGATTCTGTCGATTGGGGTTACCTTGATGTTGTGATGGGGATAATGTTGTTTCCTACTCTTTGGAGGAAATGGAATAAGGAATGTATAGGTACTACTTCGGCCTCTGTGTTAGTCAATGGAAGTCCAACAGAGGAATTCCCTATGGAGAAGGGGTTGCGACAAGGTGACTCTCTCTCTCTCCGTTTCTTTTTTTGCTGGACGCGTAAGGTTTGTATGTGTTGATGAAGGTCGTAGTTGATTCCAATCACTTTTTTAGCTGGTGGAGGGTGGTTTCGTGGGTGTATGTTGAAAAAGGTAGGAAACGGTAGAAACACCTTTTTCTGGACTGAATCGTAGGTAGGAGGGGTTCCTTTTTCTATCCACCACCATTCCTTCAAGATCAACATGAAAATTAACACCATCTTCAACGATTCTCATTGCTCATCATCAATTTATATGATGTGACTATGCATCTTACTTTTTCACCATGAAAACTGAGTAGCATCTCTATTAAATGATGGAGGTACGACTGAATAATTGCTCTTTTTAGAGGTAGAAGTGTTGTTGTAATCATACTGTATTTTTGCACCAATACCAAGTCCAATATCAGTACCATCATAGCCAGATTCAACAGAAGGCATGTATTGAAGTTTTTCACAGGATCTTTTTTGTGACACGGTTAATGGAATAACATAGATAGTGCTCTAATACTAACTGAAGGTGAGAAAAACACATGAAGGGGGAGTTAAACTATGTTGGCTTTTTCAAAAAAATTCTAAGTGTATAAACTAGTCAAAATCTAAAACCGAGTAACGAATGCAGCAGTTTAAAAATAGACACAAAGAGAGAGGGAGAGGGAGAGGGAGAGGGAGAGGGAGAGGGAGGGAGGGAGGGAGGGAGGGAGGGAGGGAGGGAGGGAGGGAGAGAGAGAGAGAGAGAGAGAGAGAGAGAGAGAGAGAGAGAGAGAGTGTAATACCCCGTTTTCCCAACAATGTAAATAATACAAATAATCAGAGCATTCAACGTAAAATGGAATGTCACACTTCATTTAAAGTATAAATAGAGTAAAGTTACTATTTATTAAAACAACCTTGTCAAAATCTCAATGATATCGCAGCGGAAAATAGATTCATAGTTCAACAACTTTGGCACTACGGCCTCAACGTAAACAACTTAATTAAAATCTTAATTCAAAAAGGTTCAACAACATAGTTCATAAATAATACGCAACAGTGGAAAACAAGCAAATAATCCCCATCCCGTTACGTATCAGAGCGACCCTAAGACGACACACGAGAGAGTCAACTCACATCAGTAGCTAATCCTGGTTATCTGCACGTTACCCACGTAGAGGCAACATTCAAACAGAAGGGGTGAGATTTCACATCGAATAATAATAAGCATATAATTCATCAACGGAATTTAACAACCTAAACAACAATAATTAACAACAATAATAGTTCACATATACTTATCATCAATAATGTTTCACATATGCTTCATTTATTTCCACTTAGAATTTAAATCAACAACAACTATTCAACAACGATGACGACAACTCAACATTAACGACAATGCAACGACACAACAACAACTTGACTATGCAGTATGCATGTGGTACCAATCAACGCTGCAGTATAAACTCCTAAAATCAACGCTGGAGCATAGCTCCTAAAATCAATGCTGGAGCATAGCTCCTAACTTTATATGACTATGCATGGACTCAACAACTTAATCAACAACAACGTACAACTTCAACGACTTGACGACATCAACAACATTGACAACATTAACAACAATGTAAGACATCAACGACAACGTCAACAACAACAACAACAACTAACAACAACAACAACAACATCAACATTATAATCTCATAAGTATTCATCATATAATTGCAACATCATATAATCATCATGTTAAATTAAACATAAGCATGCATATAATAATTCATCAACATATATACATACCTTCATGTAATATTTCACCTACAAGTTATTCATATAATAATCATCAACATATATACATGTATCAATTCATAAATCATGTTATTCTTGACAACCTGAACATCAATTATCTATGAATTCTACGGACTTTCTACACTCTTAACAACCAATTCTACGTGTTCTATCATTAAATCCGATTTTAAACCTTAATTCTCAATTTTACATGAACAACTACAACAACTATATGATAAACTCCGTTTCAGAATTATACCACTTAAGATTAGAGAATATTAGTCCCACCCTTACCTTAGATTGGTGATTGCAAAACTCTACAGGTTCTCTCTTCTCTTGGTTCTCCTCTTCTCTTGGTTATCCTCTTTTCTTGGTTCTCCTCTTTTTCTCCAAAAGCTTCTCAACCTAATTTGTGTCTGGCTCTTAGCTTTTATATCTCACACCCTCAACATATTTTCTAACTAAATCCACGTATTTTCTAACTAAATCCACGTATTTTCTAACTAAATCCAAACCACGTATTTTCTTACTAAATCCAAACTAGCCCCTCAAATATATTTATTCTAATTTTCCAACATATTCTACTAAATAATAATATAAAGCCACTTAATAAAATATTAAAACACCACAACACGTCATAAATCAACATAAATCATATAAGTCAAACTCAACCAAAAATAATTAAATAAGAAAATAAGGCGTTACAGAGAGAGATATCAATTTATACCAGTTCCTCTCACAATTTGAGAATAGTCTAGCCCCCTTGTATTTTCAAGGTATTTTCACTATAATCACTAAAGATTACAAATTATCAAGCACATAATCAAGAGACTTCAAATGCTCAATCACACAAGAAGGAGACTTCTTCTATTCAAGCACAAAAGCAAGAGACTTCTACATTCTAACTTAATCAAATAAAAGATTGTTTGAGTTTTGCAATTAATATAGGCTTAAATGCTCTTTTGGTCCCTTAAGTATTTAATTGGTATCGCTTTGGTCCCTTAACTAAAAAAAAGATTGTTTGAGTACTTTAAGTTTTTTTTTAGTCTCGTTTTGGTCCTTTCTGTTAGGTTTCCGTTAGGTTTAATAAAAAAACGTTAAGTGTGGACACGTGTCACCTTGTCATTGGCTCTGAGAATTTTCTTTTACAATGACAAGGTGACACGTGTTAACTCTGGGACCAAAACTAAATACTTAAAGGACCAAAAGAGCATTTAAGCCATTAATATACAATCAGATTTTTAATCAATATAAATCAAATTAGGATATAAAGTTTGTAAGAAATTCTATGTGATTTAGTGCATTAAGATTTTGACAGAGTAAGGGCGTAGTTAAAATATGTAGTCTTATATATGTCGTCAAGTCTTCAACTCCTTGTATAGGGAGAAATCTGAGAGAGCCTGTAGAGGTGCCAATTCATTCTTTTGAGTCCTTGAGAAGCTTAATTATAGATGTCAGAATGTTTCTTGATATGGTTAATGTCATTGAAATGTCATTTGAAGTTCCTTTGCTTCAAAAGGAATTATCAGTTTCATTTCAATTGTCCCTGAAGTTCATTGTTTGTTTCTACACGTGGTCAGAAAAAGAGAAATTGTACTATCAGAGTCTGATAGCGACCTATTCAAAAGATGACAAAACTGACCAGAGTCTTCTAATAATGACGTGATCTTTAGAGTCCAAGTCTTTTAGAAGCTTCGTTGCTTTATAGTCCAAGTCTTCAGAGTCTGAGTCCTTCAGAGTCTTGTATCCTTCAGAGTCTTGTCTAGAACTTCAGATTCTCTCAAAATTCAATTGCTCGTAAGTGTGCTCAATGTCTTGTTCTTTCTTAACCAAAACTCGATACTTTAAATTTTAATTATATGGTCCTGCATACTTAAACACATGTTATCATATCCAATTGTTCTTTTGTCTTTTGTTAGCATCAAAACTTCAGGGGCATGGTACAAAACCCATTTTAGTTCAACAATATCAAGTAGATCATTTTCATGAAATTTTATACAAAATTATAAAATCATTTGGTATAAAATATAAAATATATCAAGATTAACGGTTTATGCACTTTTATATAATACCATTAATCTTTGTATATCTCAAGAGCATATCAAATGATTTTAGATATTTGATTTTTTTATATAAATGGTCTATATGATATAATTCTACAATCCAACATTCAAATTTTCCCTGGAAAAAAAAAATTCAAATTTAAAAAACATGCATCAAATAAAACAATATTTAACCATATAATATTTGATCTTTCATATACATACATATACACGTGCATGTAAACAAATGCATTCCTTTGATGTGATCTTTGCAAATAAAGTAGTGGCTCAGACATCACATGGCATGACAAATTGTGCGATCGATATGCCTGCATATTTAAATTTTCCACCCACTTTATTTTATGGTTTGTTTTCTGCTTTCTCTATCATTTGGTACTTTATATTTTTCAAAATAGAAAATTATGTCAGACAAGTCAATGAGTTTGTGTAATTAAGCTACTTATATTTTTTTTTGGGTATAGTAAACTGTTCTACTTCTATTTTTTTTGGGTATAGTAAACTGTAACTCGTGTTGTTAGGGTGAGATAAATATTTTTTTACTCTCTATAAAAATACCAATTTTTTGTTTAGTCATTCAAACAATTTCTTATTTTTTAGTCTTTCAAAAAGTTTCCATTCCAACTAATGGTTCCTCATTTTAAGTAAACTCATATGTAAAACTCATATTTTTGAATAAAAGATTGCAGAAAAGTTTATAATATTATAAGAACCCCTAAAAAAAATTAGAAATTTTTAACAGAACATGATTTAAATATGAATTTTTATATTTTTGGTGGTTAAAAATTCAATTTTTGATGCATGTTTTGTTAAAAAAACAAATTTTTTTAGAGAGACTTTTACGGTATACTACAGTCCTAAGGTGATGAGGCAATAAGTAGTGTTTTTAATATAATATTTGAGTCCGTTTTATTTAGATTTGATTTCGTTTTATTTAATATTGTTTCCTTTTTAGAACTATTTTACTTCAATTGCAAGTTATTTAATTTCAGGAACAAATATTCTAAAGATTGAGTCTTGGAGCAAAAGAAAGAGGATTTGGAGTTCATTCGGGCTGAAAATACGAAGATTGAAGACAAAAATATGTTTCCCTCAAGTCAGAAGCTTGGCACGGCCCGTGCCACCAGCCGCACGGCCGTGCCAACCCCCAGGACCTTCTTTTGCTGCTTCTGCTTCAAGGGCAACCTACCTATTAGTTTATTTCTGACCTAAAAGCTCGTGGTTTCTTGTGGAACATTCTAGTGATGTATTTCTTAGGGCTTAAGTCATTGTAAACTATAAATAGAGTAGCTAGCTATCACAACAATTCATCTTTTTTGTTCTTGGAATTCGATAGTGACAATTGTCTTTCTTAATAAAAGTTCTTTCTTTTATTTTC
>Ga0228710_1005570_pt1 | contig 19504 bp, 18 predicted proteins | sample MedpolnodulmetaG_FD_177995 | JGI IMG/M metagenome (GOLD analysis project Ga0228710, IMG submission 177995) | Root nodule microbial communities from Medicago polymorpha collected in Santa Monica, California, United States - pink nodules | ecosystem: Host-associated > Plants > Roots > Nodule... | reverse complement strand
TAAAAAAATGTTATTTTTCAAAAACCCTAACCCTAAACCAGATCCCAAACCCAGAAACCAGCATAAAAAACCAGAAACCATAACCCTAAACAGGAAATATAAACAAACCCTAAACCCTGAAGGAAAATGAAGGAGAATACATACCTCGTCAATCGGATCCTCAATGACGGGATCTTCTGCAGCCATTTCCGTCTTCAGCTTGCGAAAACGACCTTCTTCTTCCTCTTTGATTCTTCAGGAAAACGACCTCAATGGCTCTCTCTCTCTCTCTAAACTTTTCAACTTTCTAAAACCAGCTTCGTTTCTTTCTCTAGGAAAAAAACGCGTTATATACGTGCCACGATGGAGCCATATAGGATCGTCCACGTATGCAAAAACTAACGGGAAAGACAAGCTTTTGACGGAAGGGACCATATTGACTGACAGAGCAAAAGCAAAGGGACCAAATCGTTAATTTTAGAACTTATGGGACCAAAATGAAAACAACAAATAAGTTAAGGGACCAAATATCGAATTAAGCCTAAAATTTATGGTTCTTTTTCTACTTTTTGTTGGTTGTTATTGTATAGCCTTTAGATGTATAAAAGGTTTCTTTCACTTGACTTGCTAAAAGATCAAATGTTATTATTAACAGTCTTAACATCAATGGATGGAAAATGATGATATCACTTGGTTTCATGGCTGCCGCAAGGTAATAGCATTGTTCCAATCCCCTATCTATCTATCTATCCTTTTTAATGTTATATGCTTACTTACCATTGAAAAATTACATTTAATTATTGTGTAGCGTTCGAGTATCAAATGAGCTTGGTAAAGGAAGCGCAAAAGCCACGAAGTTCTCGATCGTTGCGACAGTGCTTACGTCGTTGGCCATCGGATCCTTAGGGAAAGCGGAAAACGATGGCACTCATCGATGACCAAACTCAAAGGAGGTATACGTGTCGCTTGATTACTGCGAATAGAGCCAGTCATGAAGAGTACTTGGGTGGCCAATGGTTCAACTTTTGCCGAGAACGGGTGTTAGAGGTAGGTGGCAAACTAATCATTGATCTTGAAACCAGTTTGCTGGGAAGATAAGTTCTAAATTTCTTGCTTACTAAATTTATATAATACACTGAACCTAGACATAACGAAAAACACTGTGTACACATTAATGTGTATAATTGGAGGTCAGTTGAACCAACAATTAATCACACAAACAAGTTTATTCGGCATTCTTTATCCAGAAGCTCAGATTTTTTGTTTTGCTTCTAAGGAATTTCACCTCAAAACATCGGAAAGGGCCATGCAGCACACATCTGCTACATCATCATCTGCACTTCCATGCAATGATTCTGATAGGGTTAAGTGAGTTTGTACAATTTCAAGTAGTAACATTTGTGTTTCTTTGTATATTTTTGCACTGTCAATGTTATTCGATGTTGGAGAAGTAACTGTATTGAGAGAGTTGACTTGAAAGGGATTACTATCCTTGAGGATATGTCATGCTTAAAATTAAAAAACTTTGGATTTTCCTTTAAATTTTATGTTTATCTATTTCCATCTCAGAATATTTATATTATACTTATTAATTACAGGAACTCTTAGCTCTCAAAGAGAAGATGGGTACCGTGAGCACAGCTCTAACAGATAATCTTAAAAGAAGTATCTATCAGTCTGTGCCTTCAGATGATGTTGCTGACTATGTTAATGTGGATAAGGATGATATCAAATGCTGCATTTGCCAGGTATTTTTATAACATTTAACGAAGCTTTCTTGAGGATGATGTTCATCTCATCAGGGCTCTAATGTTATATAGCCGATGATTAGCTATGTGTTACTAAGATCCAGCATGTCGAATTTGAATTTTTTTTAATTATTTTGTTATAAGATTTGATTTAGATAAATTTACATAATTTGCAGGAAGAATATGTTGTTGGAGATGAAGTTGGAAGACTGCAATGCGGGCATAAATTTCATGTGATTTGTATAGAGGATTGGTTGAGGCTGAAGAACTGGTGCCCTTTTTGCAAAGAGTGAGCAGCACTGTCCAATTCATTTTCATCTCCTTGATTGCATTGTTCTTTTCCTTCTGTACAAAATTCTTCCTTTGTTTTTTTTTTCTCCCTCTGCACAAAATACAGTTGCTTATCATCTCTTCTAATCAGTCCTATGTACATAACAAATGACTTCATCCCATCTAATAATGAGATAAATTGTGGTTTGACGAACTTTGGTGGGATCTAGATTCTCTATAGTCACACAAATATGCATTCACTACAGTCGCCAAATTTGAATTGTTGGATGTATATTAGATGGCTCACATTCTGACTTTCAAATCAAATTCTAAACATGAACTCAAACTGTGAGTCATCTAATGGTTTCGATCAATAACCGTGTTTTTTTTGTGACAGTAGAGAATCTGTTTCCACTTTTTGATTAGGGATTCATTGTTTTCTTGTGGGTGGAAGTAGTCTCAGTTCATTGTTTTTTACTGAAAAACAAAAAAATCAAATGATTTGCATGACTTTGTTTTCTATCACCGTAGATTATTATTAATATTTTTTTTTTTGGAGTTGGGAGTTAATAATTTTCTTGCTGATGAAATAGTCTTAACTCATTATTATTTTTTTTTACTGAAAATGATTAACAAATCAATCGATTAGCATAAACTTTTAAAGTTTTTCATTATTAAAAAAGTTGGTTTCCAACAAAAGATGCATTGAGATGGGTAGTCATTGGTGTTGTGTAAGTTGAAGGTGTTTGCACTCCTGGTAAAGCAGCAAGTGTCCCAAAGGGGTATGTACTTGATTGAGTCCAAGACACTTTGATTTGGATGAGTAACAAATCAAATTAGTAGTCTTTTAAATTGCAGTGTTAATCACAAATCAAATTAGTCTTTTACAATGCAGTGTTAATCACAATAGTCCTGCACTAATTGAAATTATAAATGTTCTTGAATGTTTAACTTTAAATACAGGAGCGAATATTAAAAGAAAATCAGTAGAGCTCGCTTGGGGATGTTGGTTCTTTGGTTATTTTGTGTGATGTGAATATTGGTGTTAATCCCTTTTTGGTAACTCAATGACAGTAGAGCTCGCTTTTATAATTTTGCTTTTATAATTTTGGCTAATATGTAATCATAATTTTCACATTATTGGTTCCTTCATTGGTTCCAATTTCTTTGAAATTAGTTATTATGTTGTATTCCTGATCTCCTTAACAAAATAATTTTAATTTGGGCATTTTTCCTTCGCAGCAAATTTTCTATCGAATACGTAATTCAACCCGCGCGAAACATGGGTTTGTAACTAGTTTACCTTTAAAATTGATTATTAGCCGCTAAATGATTTTTAAGCAACTAATTTATCGTCCATCCTAGTTTCATATTAATAATATATATCTCAACATGTATCTCTTTACATTCTACGACAACATCAATTCACTCAAAATTAGTTTTTGTCACAACGAAACTAAACAGACTAAAACACTTGAGGACGCTAATTATTCAATTATCTGAATTTGGTTGAATGAGGAAAGTTATTGTTGGGTAGAAACCTTGAATTTGTTAGTGTTGGATTTTTATCGAGCTTATAAATCAGACTATGTAAGTGATAAATTCAGAATTTTGTGGGTTTATTTCTTAATCCAACAATTTAGGAATCATCTAAAGACCAGAACTTCATGTTAAGTCTGAATGCACAAAGATTTAATCAGCAACAAGCAGAAAGAGATCCACCATTCTTAGTATTTCAAGTAGAAACCAAATTCTTGTAAATCCACTTCAGCACCAACTTTTACAGAATCTCATTAAGCTCCTCAACTTGGACTATTTAGAGAACATAATTAATTAGCTACTTTGTTTATTAATAAGATTCCTTGTACTGTGTGCTAAAACTAAATCAGAATATACTAATCAAAACAAAATCCACATTGTTCACAATTATCATAGATTGAAGACATGTCTAGTGTCTAACATGGGAGGGGTGATTATTTTTCATAACCATCCATAGAAACTTCAATTTTTCAATGCATTCAGGAACAATTGTAAATTTACTATGACATAGATATGATTCCGTCACATTATATTAGTAAATCAGTTGAAACCTATTGCCAAAGATTCATCTGAAAAATTTCAATATAGGAAATGAAGAAATTCTACTTTTGAAGACGGAATAGCCATTCCCCTTTCACCATGGTGAGGTTAGAAGTTCTGACATAACAACAATACTGCTTGGTAAAAAAAATAATACCACAGCTACACATAACAAAGGTTATCATCGAGAAACATATACAGCACATGTGAAAGATTCTATCACTAAATGAAAGATCAAGTTCTTCTAGTGAACCCAGTTTGAGATCAGGTGGAATAGTACTAAGCTTCAGACAACATGCAACTCAATATTTTAAGTTCTAGCAACCCATCCACCACGGGTGGAAAAATCTCGAGACTATCACAACATGAAATATCAAGTTCTTGAAGTGAACCCAACTTAAGAGGTGGAATACTCCTAAGCTTGTTGCAAGATGAAACATTTAAGATTTTAAGTTTATCCAACGATCCATCCACCATAGATGAAAAAGTCTCGAGACTACCACAAAAGTTAAACATAAAGTTCTTCCAATGAACCCGATTTATGAGGTTGGAATACTCCTAAGCTTGCTGCTGCAACCTGTAACACATAAGATTTTAAGTTTATCTATTGGTCCATCTATCAAAAGTGGAAAACTCTGAGACTATCACAAAATGAAAGATATAGTACCTCAATGCATTTGATCTAGCTCATTACTTTTCTCCATCAAGATTAACTTTTGATGCAGCTCATTTTCCATCTCAGGACATGAATATTTTGCATCTAATCATGGAGCTTGAGAAGTTTTCAACAGCCTTTTCTAGGGGATCCAAAACTGTTCCACTAGTTCAGAGGTCTAACTACTCTTCCATATTAGCAAACAAGCAAGAGATATTCAAATTAAGTCATCTGCAACAGAAAGATCTAATTTCACTACTAAGAGACTACCTCTCTAAATGCACTACAAAAATCTAATCAACAGGAAACAGAAAGAGACCCATCAGTACAAAATATCTCCAACAGGAACTGATTCCTTCCAGATCCAGTAAAGCACAACTGTTCTTCAGCTCCTCCTACCAGATTAACAAAATTAGTTAGCTCATCGTGTCGTGATGTATTAATCTCAACAAAATACAAACGTCGTAATTTGTTTAGACAGAACAGCATATCAAATGAATCACATTAATTAGATCTAGCAAAGATGAAGATTTGATTATGCAATGTATATAAAACCAGCATGATTTTGGTTGGTTTTCCGAAAAGAGTGATCAATGCTTTCACCACTAGATTTATACGTACATTGGGATTTAATTGCACTTATGAGTTCTGACAAATGAAAAATAATAACTAACAATTCAAAATTAGGATGGTCCATAATAACACTAGAATTCCCTCTTTCTTTCTCTATTATTCACTGCTACAGTATACAAGCTTCCCAATATATCCTTGGTTGAAGTCCTAACCTATAACCGGTTAAATGGATATGCAACATGGTAAAGAAAATAAAATAAATTGAAAACCTACAGCTTTAACAATTAGAATCATTTGTTCATATAGTTAATAAGAGCTTTCACTTTATAACATTGTATCCATCAAAAAGCCATCCAAATAAAATTGAAACTATCAAATGGACTTATACTTACCACGAAAACTATTGGAGAGGTTATCATTGTAGGCATACTAGAGTTATATATAGTGAAGGCTCATAATTGGTATAGTTCATTCCATCCCCTTTTATCCACATAAAAATCAACTCTTGAGACCAATAACTTAGGGTTGTATTTTCCAAGAGTGAACTCAATATTAGCATCAATGCATCATTTTCTTGATACCACTGTACTAGAATGGGAATCCAAAGTCAACCTCTGTATGGTACTGGTTCCACTTGTTTTCTAAAAGTGAGTTGTCCATATTATCATTGAAGTGTTTCATTTGCATATAAAAAATGATTGCATTTTCCGAAGTGACGTATGTAGAATCTCACCATATGTATAGACAAATGTATTGCCATTGATGATCACTCTTGTAGGGTGATGAATATAATCTACCCATGTCAATGGAGAAACAACACAAAGAACTATGGCAAGAAACCACTCTGGAATTGAAAATCCCACCAAAATGAAATTGACAATCCCACCAAGCCTTGGTGGTCAAACCACTCTGGAATCTTTGCTTGTGGCAAACGGAACCGACGGTTTCCTGCCTCATGTAATTCCTGTTACTCATAAACAATTCATGTATGTTTAACTATATCAAGAAGAATAATGATTACCATATCAAATACACAAACCATAAAAACAAAATAAATCATTACCTGACTTAGTAATTTGATTTTGCGATGAAGTCAACGATTTGCAGTTAAAAGCAGATAATGATTTTAAACATGGTGGGATCCCTTTAATTTCCTCAAGTTCCTTACAGTGATCCAAGACAAGCCTCCGCAAAAAAAGGACATTTTACAATAGATTTGGGAAGAACTATGAATTGATTTTAATTTAGGTGTAATACTTTCACATTAACAAACAACATGAGACCTATTGACAAGTACTCATCTGAAACTTTCCAGTTCCTAAGACAAAATATTCTAAATGTAAAGATTGGATCAGGCTCACTTTTTGGTCATCACAGATAATAAATTCAGCCAGTACATAATGTTTTAGGTGGAGTAAGATCTTGCAATGAAAACGGCAATTCTTTTATGGGAGTACCATTCAAGTAGACGAATCTAACATTTCTCATCTCTCCCAATATTTCTGGAAAACTCTCAAGACTACGACAATTTGAAAGGTTAAGTGTTTCTAGTGAATCCAACTTGAGAGGTGGAATATTCCTGAGATTGTCACACCATTGAACACTCAGGGTTTTAAGTTTTCCAAGAAACCCGTCCACTACAAGTGGAAAACTCTCAAGACTACCACAATATGAAAGGTCAAGTTTTTCTAGTGAATCCAACTTGAGAGGTGGAATACTCCTGAGATTGCCACACCATTGAACACTCAGGGTTTTAAGTTTTCCAAGAAACCCGTCCACCACAAGTGGAAAACTCACAAGACTAATACAATCTGAAAGATCGAGTTCTTCTAATGAATCCAACTTGAGAAGTGGAATACTCCTTAGATTGATGCAACTTCTAACACTCATGGTTTTAAGCTTATTACTAAACCTATCTACCACAGGTGGAAAACTCTCAAGACTTGTACAGTCTGAAAGATCAAGTTCTTCTAGAGAAGGTAACATGAGAGTTGGAATAGTTCTGATTTTGGTACATTTTATAACCCTTAAGATTTTAAGTTTTCCAAAAAATCTATTCACCACAAGAGGAAAGCTTTCAAGACTATAACAATGTGAAAATTCAAGTTCTTCCAGTGAAGCCAAACTGAGAGGTGGAACAATCCGGATTTTGGCGCAACATATAAATCTCAAGATTTTAAGTTTGCCTAAAAAACCAACCGATTTATCAATTGCAATTAGTTCCTCACCATTTTGAATTGAAAATTCTTCTAGGTTTGGGAGACCAGATATATCAGGTATTAGTGTCAAAAGATCACTATTATCAAGATTTAAAACTCTCATATTCTGGAACTTCTGCAAAAAAAAAAAAAGTGGAAATAGAAAAACATGAAAATAAATAAGAAATATATGAATACAATATTAAACCGGATTTATTAATATATTAGCAGAGATATAAATATCTTACACTTGCCTTTCTGAGAAAGCCCTTCCATTCAAATGGAGTTGATGGAGGGTGAGTGAAAAAAAGGCATTTACCATCTTGCACATGGAAATCTTGTGAAGGATACTTGCGATGGAGACATTCCAGCACTCTTAGACTACTAGGAAGATGTTTGGGATTTTTAGAAAAAAATACATCATTACTAAAAATCAGTGTTTTGAGATTTTCCATCTTCTTCAAAGCTTCTCCATCCCATTCTACTCTAATACAACGGTCGAAATGTATGATTTCAATTTTACTTGTTCCCTATAAAAAAAAAAGGACTAATCAACCAAAAAATATGGCAGAAGTTTATACCAGTAAGAATCCAGAAAGCCAAAAGGGTAACTTTAGCATAAACATCACTAATCAAAGTTAAAATGTAAAGCCAAACCATCCATATCATTATTACTCACTGTATTTTCTTCTAAAACTCGAATTATATCTTTAGAGGACCATAACCTACTCCGTTTTCCAGGATTTTCCGGTGATTCTTGTCTAACAATTTCTTTCCCCATATCCTCTACCAAATCGTGTAATGTCACATTACCAGACTCACTTACTTTTATGAGAGATTTTTCCACTAACACATTAATGTGATCTTTCATGATATCACCATGATGAGCATGAAGTATTTTTTCGATCCTTGTCAATTTCCATCCTTTGAAGCAACAAGCAATGTCAAGAAAAACAAACTTCTCTTCTTTCTCTAAAGCATTAAAGCTTAGTTGTAGTGTCGTTTGGATTTTTTTATCAGGAACCCTTTCATAACGATCTAGTGCACATTTACATTCCTCTATTGTCTTATTAAAAAAGTGAGATCCTATGACTTCCAAGGCAAGTGGAAGACCACAAGCATATGCCACAGCACGTTTTAAAACATTTGCATAACCTAAAAAAACTTTGTCCTTCGAATCCATTAATTCTCTTTCATACTTTTGTACTGATAAAATATCCTTATAGCATTGACAATATTCATTTTGTAAAGCTTTCCTTCCCACCAAGTCAAAAGCATCTTCATCATTCAATCCCTTCACCTCATATGTTCTTTCAACCTTATGCCTTGTTAGCAACCTTTTGTCCCGAGTCGTAATTATGACTCTACTGCCTGGACCAAACCAAATGGATTTTCCAGCAATGGCTTCTAATTGCTCCAAATTGTCAACATCGTCTAGAAGCAAAAGAACCTTCTTTTGGTGGAGCCTTTGTTGTAATATTGAAATTCCTTGTCCAACACTTGCTAACTCCATGTTCTTCTCTCCAACAATTTGAGATAGAAGGATCTTTTGGAGATTTATCAACCCATTTCTGTTGGAATTTTCTCTGACTTTTTCAAGAAAACAAGAACCTTGAAATTGATGGACAATAGAATTATAAACTTCTAGTGCAAGAGTGGTTTTCCCTATTCCACCAATCCCATGGATTCCTACCATGTGGACTGTATCATCAGACTCAACATTCAAAAGTGAAGTCACGTGTTGCTTTTGGGGCTCTAGTCCAACTAGGCAATCACCAACAGGTAAGGCAACAGGTTTTATGTGTCTTAAGACTTGTTCAACAATCTTTCCAATAAACTCATGCTCATACCCATCCCTGTCCAATGAGAGAAAAGAGGTCATTCAAGTGTACATGTATATATTTTTTAAGATTGATTATACCATTAGGCTTATTTGTAACTTTGGAATACAATTTAGTATTATTAATTATTTATTTATCTTAGAGTTTCTAATAACTATTGTGATTTTGTCCATCTACAATACAAAAACAAAAGACTTCTATGTATTGTATTTCAAGTCACTTACCTATTGCAACAAATGAAATGAAAGACAAAAGATAGGAATATACCCTTTCTTCTTGTAGTGAAATCCAGAAAAATCAGCTACTTGGTGAAGAGACACCTTCCATTTATCCAGATTGGAGTTGGCCTTATGTTTATCCATTGCTTTACCATAACTCTTTTTTAACATTCGTATATCAGAAGGATCAACCTTATAAAAAACCGGCAAAACGGAACGACCCTTATCTTTCATCATGGAATCAAGGATCTTGGAAAGTTCTTGTAAGCAAAAGGAGGAAGAAGCATAATTCTTAGAGAGGACAACGATGGCCATCATGGAGTGATCAATTGCTTCGAGAAGTGATGGCGTGACTTCATCTCCTTTTTGAAGCTCTTCGTCGTCAATGAAAGTTTGAACTCCTTTGTCATCTAGAGCTTTCTTCAGATAACCGGTGAAACCATGGCGAGTATCTTCGCCTCTGAAGCTGAGGAAAACATCGTACTTGAATCGATCTGTGACTCCGAGGGAAGCCATGAGTGTGGATTGATGAATATGAATTGCAGAGTGTAGAGTACGCTTGTAAATGGTGATTAATATGAATGTGGGAGACAGAAGGATATTGGAGTATCTAGGCTAGACGTGAATGTGGGACACACTTGCAGTAATAATGAATGTGGTTTGATGAATATTAGTATTTAGATTCAAATGAAAAAACAGTTTTTGTAGAAACTTAAGAAAGACTTTGGACTTTGGAGTATCTAAAGTCAAGAAAGTGGGACACGCTTGTCAGTAGAGGCAATTTCCCGGCAGTTTCCTGTATATTGATTAAGCACAAATGTTTAACTGCTGGGACGCGCTCAGGGGGCGGATCTGGACCGGCAATATTAGTAGGGTAATTTTCTTTTTGTCAAATAATTAAATAATACTAAATTTAATAAGAAATTGTATTAAAAATAGTTGCAGCAACCAAAATTACAAACAAAGTAATCTATACAAAAAATTATGAGTAAAAATATAAATTAAAAAAAATGTTAAATATGTTTTTGGTCCCTACATTTTGCGTCACTTTCAAGAATAGTCCCTACATTTCAATTAATGTTTTTAAAATCCTCACATTTTTCCTCTGTTAGTGCAATTGGTCCCAAAACATGCCACATAGACGCCACTGGGAAGCCACATGTCCTCATTAATGACATGTCATGCCACATGTTAAAAACCTAATTTAAATTAAAAATTTAATATTTTTTATTTATTACACTTAAAATATTAAAATAATAAAGTAAAACAATCCCTCTTTTTCAATTTTTCATAAATTAGGATTTGAAATTCCTTCTTCATCATGGAACACTCTCTTCTTCCCGTTGATTGACTTCATCAAAGTTATTATTTTCAGTTTCACAACCCAACCCTTTTGTAAAATCACACATTTTTTCTATCTGCTTCACCTTAATCTTGTAAAAAATCAGAATTAAAGTTGGAACATTATCCCCATTCTTCCCGTGTACAACCCAATCATCCCTCCACTGCGCCGCCGAAACAAAATGGTTGGAACACCGCACTTACATTTTCGGCCTCTAAGTCTAGGTTGCAGAGATGAATTTGAACAACTTGTACCATTATTTCGTAGTAAGCTTCGAGTCATGGTGAAAGGAGCGTTTGAAAAGGATGAAGGGAGAAATTTTCGAAGTTATCAACATAGATGATGGGAGAGATCGAAAAAGAGGAAGAGGAAGAAATTTGGGAAAGAAGAGAGATCGCAAGGAGGAAGAAGAAGAAATTTGGGAATTTGAATCCCCTATGAAATGGGTTGGATCCATGGGTCATATCATATTACCCATTTCGTTCGGCCCAATCCATTAAAAAACGGTAACAACAACAAAAAATTGCCACATCACCATTCTGTTTGATGACTGTGTATAATTTGACAGAATGGACTATTTATGCTAACGAAGTAAAAATGAGGAGATTTTTACAAGGTAATAATCAAAACCGGAATTAAAAATTATGTTTTACTCATGGGTTCAAGGTTTAAAGGTTCAACCGACAATAGTAAAATATATATGTTTTTAATTTTTATAATAAGAAAATACAAAATAATAAAAAATAATATTCATTTTTCACACTATTAAAAATTAAATTTCAGTCAAAATTTAAACAATCATATAAAATTGAAAATGATAATGGCCAATATATATGAGTTTTTAAACCCATATTTATGAGTTTTTGGATGCAAAATAAAAATCCAAATTCCTTCTTTAAAAAAAAATAAAATCCAAATTCCTGGATGTAAAATAAAATTAAAGGAGGATCTTCTTCATCCTCATGCTTCTTCTTCTTCTTCAATCTCCCATTTTGTGGTTCTTCCCATATTTCTCAATTAAAGGGTCTATTAAGCAACTATCTGCAATCATACAAGTCATATGGCTGCTGGATCCCACATTAAAAGTAGCCCTGTAACTCTTGATACTTCCTGCCTTCCTTATTTGGAGCATTTGAACCATTCAAGTTGACAATAACTCCATCATTATTTGCCTAACAATAATTGGAGTTGGCATTAATGTGTGAAATAATTGTTCAAAAACAATTTAATTTGTGTGAAATAAGTGTTCCACTAACTGTGAGACAGAATGTAACCAAAAAAGAAACTGAGACAGAAAATACAATATGTTGAACTAAAAAGCTTAACAATTTATAAAACCTGTTCTTACAATCCCTTTTGTGCCAGCCAAGATATTCACTATAGCTGGTTGTTGTAACTAAAACAATAAGTGCAAAAATCCAACCAACAATTACCAAGTAATGCAGAGAAACAATTTATATCATTCAACAAATTCTTTTCACTCATTTCCTTTGTTGACATTGCTGAGAAGCCTCGATCGAACTGAGTCCAAATCTAACGCATTCTTGACACTGCAAATATAACACGTTTTATAAACTACAAGCATAAGAACACAAAGAGAACACAGAAAATAATTTGCTTTCCCGGCAAGTTCTCCGCAAAGGATAGATTGAAAATGAAAGGTAAAATAGAATAATAAATTAATATCAAAGTATGATTTTAGGGATAAACCGAAAATTAAACCAGAACTAGATAGCAGACGCATACCTCCTGAGGTGGGGAAACAGAATCAAAAGATTTGATATCCTCAGAACATCCTCTGCTTGGATAAGACATGTATACTCTGTTATCCAAATCATCACTGCCTTCTGTGAGTGTAAAGTCGAGCACTCTTTTTGCAGGCTTAAAACACGACCCAAACTTTTGGGCAGTCATTTTCTGAAGCTTAACATCAGAACCGAGCAACAATCTCTCAGGTGCTGACTGTGCAGGAGTGTGTGTCAACAAACTATCCGTACAAGAAACAATTTTCAAGTCAGGGCTTTCAACGCGGTAAACAGAATGTGGAGAGGAGATCTTATGGACCGGTGTATTAATAACATTTCGTTGAATACACATGGACAGCGATTCCTTCTGCTTGCCTCTTTCTATATTATTACTCACACAATCAGACAATGGTGTACATTCTTTCTGCCATGTGCTTTCACTTTCTTGGTTATGCAGCCAGTCAGATTTATGGGATGACATAGAGTTTTCAGATGATGAAAAGCTCTGAACTTGCTCAGTCTTGTTAGCAACATTCTTCTGAGAAAAGTGTCTTTTAAAAGATGGACTCAGATGTAAGTTGTTTAGTGACAGTTCAATTTCATTGGAAGTTGATGAAAGTTCTGTTGACAAATTTACAGTTCCATCTTTGAAAATCAAGTTATAAGGTCTTTGGCTAAAGGGCTCTGGTAGTGTGGACTCTGGAATATCAGTTCCCTGATATCCATTACAAAAAGCAAAAACAAAAAATTAAAATCAAGATTAAAGTGATGAAAACAATTCTCAAGTAAATGCAGAGAATGAAAACCTAAATGCCACCACCCTTAACTATGTTACCTAAAAATTGGCAATATTACATTGATTACATTGGACTTTTCAGATGTATAACTCAGACACAACCAATGAAGTTCTAGAACTCACTCAGATTGGATTTAGAAATGTGGACTCTGAACATCTAAAATAATAATCCAAATCAAAGCTAGCAGTCAAATAACTACTGTTAAGATAGCATAATTTCTCCTAAATAACCACTGTTAATCAGCCTGGAAGTGATCTTCTACAAAGTCAAATACCAAGGTGATCTTCAAATCCGGCTTCATACACAAGCTCTTGTTATCAACAACAACCACCTTTTCGATTTCTATACCTTTGGGAAGTATATACTTCATCTGCGCTAGATGAGCATAAGAGAAATTTCTGAAAATAAAACACACTACAGTCACTTCCTTAATCAATCAAAGGAAATGGATCCTCTACAATCAAAACTTTGACTGCATATGGTGAACTTTAGTGAAGCCAATCACAGGTCTCAGAAAATAGCCGTTTGTTCAAATTTAGATATGCTACAGTGCTATAGCATAGCCTCTATTTGACAACACTTTGTACTAAATCGTGGTTTGTTAAAATTTTACTACGGTATAGCGCACATGCACACACACACAACTCTAGCACCAACACTTGTGATAGAAGGTGTGCTCAATGTCTGACACACACACAACTCTAGCACCAACACTTATGATAGAAGGTGTGTTCAATGCCCGACACTGTCACTTTTTTTTCAAATAATTTCCGGTGTCGATATGTCACTATTGTGTGTTTGTACTTCATAGAGATACAAAATTAAATATTATTTTAATTAGATAAAAAAAATGTCAAAATGCAACCATAAAATGGTTAGTACCCATAAATAAATCAATTAAATTTGAGGGAATTTGAAAACAAAACAATTACCTCTTGTTGCAAATATTTTGAAAAGTTTGAGACTTTTTATGCAGATGCAACAATCTAAGTGCACAACTCATATCACTAAACAAATCTATAGAAACAAAATAAATATTAATAATGATTGCAGCAAAAACAACAAAAAAATGTTGCATTTACTTCAGGTATGCGATTAACACACAAAAATCAAGAAGCAGTAATAAATTGTAATGAAAATTAGTTTATCATAAATTAGTGTATGTTTTGATGAAATGAAAATTAGTTTTTATATAACCAAAAAAAAAGCAAGAATCCATCAAGACACTGTCAGATCAACATCTCACTTATCGTATCATCAAAATGCACAAGTAGAAATAAAGTCATTCATTTTAAAAGATATATGATTAAAATCATAAATATAAAAATAGGAGGATCAAAATCGTGATTGAGGCAAATACATAAATCAACATTTAAACCTTTAGAAAATGCAGAAGATTTAATTGACAGTAAAAGAGACCTGCAGGATATAGTATATTTCCAGTAGAATCCAGCTTTTTTCAGATCCAGTCTGGCACAAACTTCTCGAAAAACATGTTTTCACTTCTTCTGCAGAGAGGTGACAGCTAGAAAGGATTAGTTATCTATTTAATTTATTATTAATAACAATCAACAAGAAAACATGTATTAAGTAATAAATAGAATCAAACTATATACAAATCTTAGAAAAGAAAAAAAACAGTGGTTACAATGATCTTTTCAAAGAGCTACCTAGTAATGGGAGTGCTCTTGGCATAATGAAAATGAGCAAACTACATTAATCTCTTCCATCGATCAGAGGTGGAAAACTGAGACTCTCACATCCTGAATCATCAAATTCATCTAGGGAATCCACATCGATAGCTGGAATATTCCTGAGCCTTTTGCAACCTCTAAGTCTCAATATTTTAAGTTTAGCCATTGACCCACTGACCATTTCATAGGAGGAAAAATCTCAAGACAACCACAATATGAAAGATCAAGATTTTCTAGTGAAGGCAACATGACAGGTGGGAAACTCCTAAGTTTCCTGCAACATTTAACGCTCAAGATTTTAAGTTTATCAACGACTCATCTATCACAGGTGGAAAATTCTCAAGACTGTCACAGTCTAAAATATAGAGTTCTTCTAACAAAGGCAACTTGAGAGGTGGAATATTCCTCAGCTCAATACTTTTAACGAACAATACTTTAAGTTTATCCAGAGACGCATCCATCATGGATGGAAGACTCTTGAGACTAGAACAATCTGAAATATACAATTCCTCCAACAAAGGAAACTTGAGAGGTGGAATTTTCTTAAGATTGTAGCAGTTTTCTATCTTCAAGGTTTGAAGATTATGCAAAGATCTGTCCAGCATGGGTGGAAGACTCTCGAGATATCCACAACGAATGATTTCGAGGTTTTTTAGTGATGCCAACTTGAGTGGTGGAATACTCTCGAGATTAATACAAAATTCTACATGAAAGATTTGAAGTTTATCCAGAATCCCATCCACCATGGGTGGAAGACTCTCAAGCCCAATACAATATAAAATATAGAGTTCTTCTAGAGAAGCCATCTTAAGAGGTGGAATACTCTTGAGCTTTGCACAATGATCAATACGAAAGACTTTAAGTTTATCCAACAATCCATCCAAAGTGGGTGATAAACTCTTGAGACTACAACAATATGAAATAAAAAATTCTTCTAAGGAAATCAACTTGAGAGGTGGAATAGTTTGGAGCTTTCGACACATTTGGATGTTCAAAAATTTTAGTTTATCCAACCACTCCATAGGAGGAAGACTCTCAATACTAGCTAAATTGGAAAGATTGAGTTTTTCCAATGAAGTACATTTGAGAGGTGGAATACTCTTGAGTTCAGAACAATATTTAAATATCAAGATTTTAAGTTTACTCAGGAACCCAATAGAGTCATCAATTGTGATTAAACTCACACAACTCGAACATGAAAGTTCTTCTAAATTCGGAAGACATGATATATCAGGTGTCGATATCAAAGAAGCACACCCATGAAACTCTAAAATTCTCATATTCTTGAAGTTCTGCAAAAAGAAAGAAAGAAAGAAATAAATGAGTGAGTGATCATAATTAAAGTGACCTTATTAATATAAGATAAGACGGGGGATATAAATTCATCACGCTTGCCTTCTTGAAGAATTTATCCCATCTGAATAAATTTCCAAATTTAGGCTGCAATTTGCATATGGTAAGTTTCTTTGGGAAAGAATCAACTGGTAAATACTGCCAAGGATATTGCCACCAGCTCAATATTCTTAAACTATTTGGAAGATGTTTTGGACTTTTAGATAGAGATATTCCGTCAATAATAAGTGTTCTAAGGTTTTTCATCTTCTTAAAAGCCTCTCCATCCCACTTTACTTCAATGGAGTTGGAAACCGAACATATGATTCCAATTTTACTTGTTCCCTGTTGGCAAAAGAGATTAAATATAAAAAATATCCAGCTCCTCTAAGATAAGCAACTCACTTTAGAGTGTAAAGTGAGTAATATATCAACCTTTAACTAAAAAATTAAAGGTAGATATTTTAGGTACATCATAACAATAATGAGTTTGTTACAATAACAACCATTGATTTTCTCAGTTTACACTTTATTCACTTTAGAGGATCTTTGCCCAAAATATATGTGTATACGTTAGAATTCTGAACACTTGTTTAAATAACATTACAAATTATAAAGGAAAATCTGTAATGTGAGCATTAATAACATGGATAACGAAGATATCTAAATCAAGGTTAAAGATGAAAAATTCAATAATCCATAACAATTTTACTTACAGTGTTTTCTTCCAAAACTTCAACTATGTCTTTGACAGACCATAATCTACTGCGTTCTCCAGGCTGATCCGGTGATTCTAGTCTGACAATTTTTTTTCCCATGTCTTCTATCAGATCATGTAATGTCAAAACATTAGACTCGTTTTCCATAAAGAAAAGCTTTCACTTTACAACAATGCATCCATCGAAAAGCCACATGAACAAAATTGTAACTTTCAACTGGACTTGTAAATATTTGTTAGCTACTCAGTTTATTACTAACAATCAACAAGAAAACACGTAATACTTTGATAACTAGAATCACAACATACAAATCTTAAAAGAAAAAACTTAATTGTTCGTAATCATCTTTAGAAAGAGCTCTGTAGTAATTGGAGTGATTTTGGAAAAATGAAATAAAGTGAACCACATTAATCATACCCAACAATGATGTATGTCCCAATGCACTTTTTTCCGTGGTATTTGTGACACTACAATTTGGCGCTTCAGCCTTGTCGTGCATTTTCACTGCAAGAATATTGGAGGGAAAAAACTTTGTTTGAAATTGCTGGTGCGGTTGGAACACCTCCTCATTGATGCACTACATAGAATGAGGGACCAAAGCAATTGACTATAGTTGTGTGTATGGTGAAAGATTGTTATCCGGTTCAACCAAACCAGTTTGATCTACGTTGGTTTCCAGCAATAGCCTTTAATTGCTCCTCCTTGTCAACATCGTCTAGAAGTAAAAGAACCTTCTTTTTGCGTAGCCTTTGTTGTAATATTGAAATTCCTTGTCTAACACTTGCTATCTCTGTGTTTTTCTCTCCAACAACTTGGGACAAAAGGATCTTTTGGAGATTTATCCACTCTTTTTCCTCAATATTTTCTCTCACCTTTTCAAAATAACAAGAACATTGAAATTGATTGACGATTGAATTATAAACTTCTAGAGCAAGAGTAGTTTTTCCTATTCCACCAATCCCATGGATCCCAACCATGTGGATTGTATCATCAGACTCAACAATCAAAAGCGAATTCATGTGGTTCTTTTGGTGCTCGAGTCCAACGAGGTAATCACCAACATGTAAGATAATAGGTTTTGTATTTCTTAAGACCTGTTCAACAATCTTCTCAATAAACTCGTGCTCATACATGTCCCTATCCAATAAGAAAAGAGGAAATTCAAGTGCATATGTCTAGGTTTTTAACACTAATTATATACAGAGTTGTTTCTAAGGCAGGGCAATGAGGGCGACCGTCATAGGCCTCGAAAAATAAGTCTAAAATTTCGGCCTTAGAATAACAAAAATAACGGTCCATTATTCTCAAAACAAAACAAAAAATACTTAAATTCTAAATGGAGGTTTGAATGTTGATGCAAATAATTTTTTTTTCTGAATTGAAAGTGTTGCAAAAAGCTTTTGCCAAATGTGTTGATGTCAGCATTTGAAATTCCCGAGTTTGTCAAAACCGCATATTTTTTTGATAAGCAAGGAGAATGGACAGACATCAAGAGGCAACGTCGACATCCCAACTAGGTTGGCACCCTGAGAAATCTCCATCCTATGCTGCCAAATTCTAAAAATTTTATTAAAAAAGGGGAAAAAATAAATACAAAGGAGGGGGGACTAGACCAAAACCCTCCAAAGAGAAAATAGAAAGCAAGAAAGAAAAAATAAAAACAACAAAAAACACCATAAAACAGATTATGGAAATCTGTAGTTGGGTAAACCACATCTATCCCTAGAGAAATCACTCGTTGGGGAGAGAAGACAGCCAAACCGATCCTTGCACTCAATGACCCATGCTAGGTCTGCAAAAAAATCAGAACAGGTTTATGAGACATATAAATTTTTTAAAGCAATTCGAGTATCATAATTACCGATACCTCTAACATTCCAATGGAGGAAATTCATTGAGCAGTCTGATGATTATCACCTCGGGCACGGGTTTTAGGGGGCTGCTTAGCCAAGACTTGTTGCACTTTAATTTTCTGTTTCTGCTTCCTTGTAAGGACCGGTGTGAAGTCTTCAGCAGCTGACCTTGCATCATATTCACGAACTTTGTCCCATAGATCTAGGCCATATTGAATGTTCTTGTTGGGATGTCACTACCACAATTTTGGCTTTTAATAGCACAATTTTAATAGCGTTTCTGGATAAATGCTATTAAAAATGCAAATTATAGACCTGTAATAGCACTCTTCAGAAACCGCTAAAAAAAACTTGTTAAAAACTGGGTTAGATAGCGCTTTTCTATAAGTGCTATTATTCTTGTTCGCACTAATAGCGCTTTTAGGAAAACGCTATTGTTGAAGGGGGTATAGATAGCGTTT
>Ga0228710_1005568_pt1 | contig 19508 bp, 15 predicted proteins | sample MedpolnodulmetaG_FD_177995 | JGI IMG/M metagenome (GOLD analysis project Ga0228710, IMG submission 177995) | Root nodule microbial communities from Medicago polymorpha collected in Santa Monica, California, United States - pink nodules | ecosystem: Host-associated > Plants > Roots > Nodule... | reverse complement strand
TTACACTATTAAATTTTATTTTTAAATATATTAATTTTTCTTTTAGTTTTTGGGACATACCCTTTTTTTTTTTGAGTAAAGACAAAGTTAATTCATTTCATTGAAAATTAACGGATACAAAGTAGGTGTTATATGATGAAAGATATGGGGGCTAGGGTGAGATAGAGATGCTCTGACAATACTATAAGCAACTCTATTTGCTTGCCTCCTAACATACGACACTACAAAGTCGGGTCTATTAAGTAGTAAACTTCTACATTGAGTTACAAGATCACTGAACTCGTTGATGGGAGTAGTGGTGGTGGCAATAACATCAGATAAGATTTTTGAATCAGTCTCAAACATGGCGTCACACATTCCATGTGAGATAGCCACTTTGATAGCATCTAGAAGGCCTAAAGACTCAGCCTCTAAAATAGTGGATGATGAGTAGTAGAAGTCTGATTTTCCAAGTAATAATACACCCATAGAGTCACGGAAACACATACCATACCCCATAATAGAGTTATTGTGGAAAGTAGCTACATCTACATTACATTTGATCATGCCAACCGGTGGTTTGATCCAAGTGTGCTCTGAATTTGTGTTGTGGATCGGTGCCTTTGCTCGTTGCATACAACTCCATTCATTTAGTGAGTCCTTTGCGTGCATGACTATATATGAGGGAGAGGTATCCGTAGACTCCCAAAGCTTGGCATTATGACTTTTCCACAAGCTCCAACGGGTCATTGCAACAAGAGCTTGATGTTGTGTGGATAACCTGTCAATTAAATCAAATAACATAGGTGCAAAGTTGTCAGCGTTAAGGAGCAGATCTTGGATGATGTGACAGACACCAATCAACTCCCAGCAGCTTATCGCTTTCGAACATACAAAGAAAACATGCATATGAGTTTCTGCCAATTGATTGCAGGATACACATGAGTCATCACAAGGAATTCCATGGGAAAGGAGGTTTGCCCGAGTAAGCAAGCAGCGTTATGCTGAACGCCATAAAAAGGCGCGGACACGCGGTGGAATTTGCATTTTCCAGATAGAGTTCCAGCGGTTTTCACTTATAGTAGGAAAGGATGCAGTGATAAGGTCCGAACATATGCGATAGGCTGATTTAGCGGTGTATGTACCATCAGCAGTAGCCTTCCATATACGTCTGTCAGTATAATCTCGAGTGAAGAGAGGCATGGAAAGGATTGATGCAGCATCCAAAGGGTTGAAGAGCGACCGTACCAAAGGAATGTTCCAAGAATTCCAACCCGGATTCAACAAGTAATTAACTGTAATATCCTCATGGTGCACCAACGGCAGAGTAGTCGGTTTGAGAGTAGGGAGGGTGTGAATCCAAGGCATACGCCACAGGTTAATTTGAGAACCATCGCCTATCTTCCATCTATGACCCAAGGTAAGTAAAGATTGTGTACTCCATAGACTCCTCCATGTGTAACTTGGATTATGGCTTAGGTTGGCTTCCAAAAAATCCCTTCGCAGGAAATATTTAGCTTTGAGGATTCTTGATAGTAAAGAGGTTGAGTCGGATAAGAGTTTCCAACTTTGCTTACTAAGCATAGAAAGGTTAAAAGCTTCTAGGTTCCGGAAGCCTAGGCCTCATTAGCTTTTGTGACGAGTAAGCTTGTCCCATCGTAACCAGTTAATGCCACGTCGCCCATTGTTTTTTGAGCCCCAATAGAAAGAGTTCATCATCCTTTCTATCTCATCGCAAAGGGATGTCGGAATGAGAAAGCCCCCCATGCAATAAGAAGGAATGGCTTGGGCCACCGACTTGATTAAAATTTCCTTTCCTGCCCGTGAGAAGGATCTAGCGCTCCAAGCTTGACATTTTTTCCAAATACGATCTTTTAAGTAAGAGAAAATAGCCTTCTTGCTGCGACCCACCATGGATGGTAGGCCCATATACTTGCCACTTCCAATAGCTTCAGAAACGCCAAGGCATGCTATGATGGATGAGATAGATTCTTGGGAAGTGTTAGCGCTGAATGAGATCGCCGATTTTATGAAGTTAATGGCTTGACCGGAAGCTTGTTCATAGCTATAGAGAATATCTTTGAGGCACTGTGCTTCTGAGATTGTAGCCTTGGAAAAAAGAAAACTATCATATGCAAATAAGAGGTGGCTAACAGACAGAGCAGTGCAGCAGATGCGAGTTCCATGGATTTTTACCTCGAAGCTCATGATTTTTAATAATAGCTAATAGCCCTTCAGCACAAATGATATATAAATATGGTGAGAGCGGACAACCTTGTCGTAGTCCTCTTCCAGGAGAGATGGGACCAATACGATCACCATTAAAAATAACATGGTATTCTACAGTAGAAATGCACATCATCATCCAAGTGATCCATTGGTGACAAAATCCCAATTTACACAAAATAGCTTTTAAATATGACCAGCTAACGCTATCAAATGCCTTCGAAATGTCAAGTTTTAGAGCTACATCACCTTGTTTTCCTTTATGCTTGCAGCGCATATAATGTAGACTTTCAAAGGCTGTGAGCATACCTAATAGAGCATGTACTTTAATTGAAACTATATACTAAGTTTAAATAAATAAAACGTCTCATATTAAATTTGTTAGAAAAATCAATTAAACTTAAATCTGTCAAAAAAAAATCAATTAAACTTAAACGATCAATAGAATGTATCTACTTGACTTTTTAAGCAGTAATATTTTTGCGTACATAACGTGTACCTTATTTTATGTTCTAGTAGTGACATATTGTTTTCTATTATCTTAACCCTTTATTTTTCAATTATTTTAGAGGGTTGTTAATATTAGAAATTTTATTTGTTTGTAAAATATTGCTATTAGATATGAATTTATAGTATGTTATTAAAATAAAGTCTAAAAATCTTAAACTAGATAGTTGTGATATCAAATACTCGAGACGAGCAAAAATCATTTAGTATAAAATAGTATCTTCGAATGATACATCATGCAGCTATCATTTGTCACTAAATTCAAGTTCAAGGTAAAATTCGATGAATTGCATTGCAATCATTCCAAATTTTCCCACACCTTCCTAAAATTTCTGTTTTGTTTTTGGCAAACACCGGAAATTGGATTGCATAACTTGCCATGTCAACATGACATGATTTTCCAACTTCATTCACAAGACTATGACAACAATAATCATTAATAGTTGGATTTCCAATAAATATACCAAAATATATTTGTTTACCACATTCTGCAGGCTTAAATTTGCTTGCACAATTATTTAAATATTCCTCATACGACGACAATGGCCTTTGTGCATAATTAATATTTATGGAATGACCTCCAAAACGCTGCTGAGAAATAACAAGCAAAACGATGTTCTAACAAGCAATGTAAAACTTATCGTAATGGTCACAACAAAATAACAACCATTGAATGATGTGATGGTATTTAGAGAAAGATTCTTTAATCAAAAACCTTGAAAATATTTGTTTAAGAGAATTGGTTATGAACAAATTCAGATTTATAATATATAATACATGATCTTAACGTTTTTTTTTTCAAAAAAAAAGAAAGTTCTTAACGTTAAAAATTATTCAATATATTGTTCTAACTCTCGTACAAAAACTGGGTAAGGTTTGTTTTTATGTTCCATAGAAAATGAGTTTTTTTTTAATTTCTCATATAACTTTCCTTATTAAAACTAGCGGAAAGACGGGCACTTTCCGCTCTTTTTATTGCGTCAACTGTTGAAAATGATAAACGGTGTTTTTTTTTTATGAAAATTTTGATTTTGATTAAAACTAAAAATATAAATATAAATTTTTGTTGCTTTCAAGTTATAACAAATCAAACTAACCATGATTATCTATTTCAATGACACCAACAACAATCTATATATATTATAGAAAAAGTTGTTTAAGGGTATAATTGAGATAATGAAAAAGTAAGTATAAACATATTCATCTAGTTTGTTACACCGTTTAAATGATAAGGGAAAAAAACAAACACACACATATATATATATATATATATATATATATATATATATATATATTCATATCATGTTTGTTACATTTGTTTTAATATTTAAATTTATTCTTATCTATTTGTTACATGTGTTGTTTGTATTGAAAATTGAGGGTATTTTTGGAAAGAAAAGTCCAACCCAAAAGTGTTGAAAGAGTTAGTTTTCTTTATATATATAGTATAGATATAATTTTGTAACTTGCAAAAATTTAAGTTATATTTTGAAAAGATACATAAATTTTATAAAGTAACATACATAATTATTTTTACTTAGATTATTTGTAGCCTAATTTAACTTAATCTAGTCAGTAATATTTCGGCATCATATGTTTTTAAATACCTCGTTATTCAGACGCCTACAAGATATTAAGGAATTTGTTTTGGACTAGGCTTAAAAATTTAGACAATAATAGGTCAAATCATTTATAATTAAAAAGCAAGGAAATTTATAAAAAGGAAAGGATCGAAGGGACTAGAGCAAAACTCAATCAAACAAGTAAACAACAAAAAGAAATACATAATAAAAGATGATGTGACAATAAAACTAGATATATAATTAACTATTGAGTTAAATAAGTTTTCATTTCAACATGCATTTTTAGTTTCTGTTAAATTTAAATTTGCTTAACTATCCATAAACTTTTAACATTTTGAATGAATATTTTTAGAGTTATTTAGAACATTATATAAAGTCCTTCTACAAAAAAATGAGTTCAAAAATTGATTTTTAGGTCCAAGTTTTTATTACTTTTATCTTGAAGGAATAAGGAGTTTCCTATGACATGCATGTTTTTATCATCGATTTATCAAAGATTTTCCAAAAAACGCAAAACCATTATGTAGCTTATTGATTAAGGAAAATACATTCTCCTTTAACAAAGAGAGTCTAGACTCCTTCAATAAAATCAAATAAAAGTTGTTAACCGCACAAGTTATAGTTTCGCCTGATTGGAATCTTCCATTTGAATTGATATGTGATGCAAGTGACTTCGCACTGGGAGCGGTAGTGGGACAAAGGCTAAGAAGATATTCCATGCAATATTTTATGCAAGTGTTAAATGAAAATCAAGTCAATTACACAACAACTTTGCATTGGAAAAATTCCACTCATATTTAATAGGATCAAAGGTATTGTTATTTACGTATAGGGTTGATAATAGCTAGACCGAGTTAGGTTTTGCAAGGCCTGAGCTTGGCCTGTTAAATTTTTCGAAGGCCTAAGTCTGACCTGAGGCCTATCATAGCCTTACTTTTTCGGCCTGAGCATGGCCTTCTGAAAGTCTGGTAGGGTCTGCTAGCCTGTTTAAAAACTTATTTCATATGAACATCTTTAAATAAGCAATGTGATCTAAGTTTAAATAGAGTAGTGAAGTAATATATCAATTAGATCATAATCTCTTTTGACAATCAACATGGATTTTTAGGTAATTTAACTATTTATTGTATCATATGTGAATTTTAGCTTATAATAGTACATTTAAATATGCAAAAAATTAATTTATACAAATAAGCTTAAATTACTGAAAAAAGTTAATAAATGTTTATTTTAATTCAAAGTACAAAATAGAGTATAATAATAAATAATATTATTCATATTTACTTAAATAGGCCGGTCTAATAGGCCTAAGAGATTTTTTAAATGGTTTGTGGCCTGGTCTTTTAAGCTAAATAGGCTTCTAAAAAAGCTTAGACCTTCTCTATTTAAGAAAAAAAATCTGACCTGACCTGACCAATCGTAGGCTAGGTCGTAGTCCCTATAAGTCGGTTTAGCCTATTCCCATCTCAATTCACATATGATGTTGCACTAAAGTACTTGTTGACAAAAGGAGATTCTAAGCCAAAGTTGTTGTGTTGGGTCTTATTGCTCCAAAAATTTGACCTAAGGGGTGGAGAATGTGGTGGCACACCACTTGTCAAGACTAGAAAATCTAGAGGTAACATGAAAAGAATGAAGGGTACACACATAATCTCGAGACCAACAAATATGTTCCATCAATAAAAGACTAGTTTGCAGATATGAAGAAATTTTTTAAAGCAGCCAATGTAATACCTAATGATTACCCTTATCAACAAAAAAAGGAACCTCTTCAAGGATGCGAGTCACTTCTCATGGGACCATGCATCCATAATTATTCAAGCAGCCAAAATTATTTTTGAAAGCACCGCTCAGAAGTGCAAAGTAATAAATAATGAATTATCATAATGGCTAACCCAATCTTCACGAAATTATGATCGGTGTGATGTTTGAGTCACTATCTACTTATTCGATTCCATCCATGTGTTAATTTCTTGGATTTGCATTTATTTTATATATGCTTATTAGTTGTACCTACACATATTGAGACCATGTTTTTGCAACTAGAGACTTTTTAAAGCCACCCTTCATGTTTATGATAACTTTGCTAAGCCAATTTCGAGCTTTCATGCAATAACCTCTTTTTGTTTCCCTTTTCAAAAAACCCCTTTTTTCTTTCAAGCTTTCATGAATTATATTTATATATCTGGTTTTCTTCTGAGAGTGATGGGCGGCTAGGGTTTCCATGTGCATCACCAGTCATCCCCTTCGCTGGCTGATAGGGCGACGCTTCTTCCCCTCATGCAAGCTATTATTCTGTTTGTAGGGATCAAACAAATTGGAAAAGCACAATCGCGTTAATGCTTGCGGGCATTACAAAGATTGGATCACTTTTTTTTTCTTCATACCTTTGAACCCAGCGATCTCTCTTTTTACGAAAGAGAAAAGGGGTTTTTTGAAATAGAACTGCTATATAGTACAGACGTAGGCATACGAAAATTCACGGGCGTGTGTAAAAGCTTACTTTCCACGCGCTACAGTAATTGCAATTTTTTAAAATAAAAAATAATAGAAGCTGTCATCATCACATGCTACTGTTTCTCTTCACCCTGCAGCTTATTTTCCACCCAATGTTTCTCTTCCTTCTGCCACGCCACCGCTCCAATGAAAAGCACACCTACTCAGTTTCTATGACCAAATGACCATGTAGACTGTAATTACCATGATAAATCTTGCACTTGGAGCATCTGGAGTCGTAAGCAAGGAGTGCAAGACCGTTGTGTTGGAGTATGGACAAACAATAATGAACTTGCTTTTTAGCTGAAGCAAGGACCATTTGTAATTTGTTCTGGAATATCATGTTGAAAATTCCAATGTTCTCCAATGAGAGTCAATTACAATCTCAGAGTGAATTACCAGGAAAGAGAAACAATTGCGGTGGGAGTGGTGAATCGCGGGTTTCATTTCTATTGTTGTTTTTAATTTAGGCGTGTTTAGTCCTTGCAATTAGGCGTCATTTAAAAATTTGTCCCTTGACCCATTTAATGACTGCCACGTCACTAATCTAATGAGGTGGCACTGCTAATTGATTCATACACGCGCAAAATGACCAAAATGCCCTTGGTTGTTCCAATTAAATAGGAAAGGACGAAAATACCATCCTCTTTCATCTTCTTCTTCCATTGAAGAATTGCGGATCTGTCACCATTGCAACAACAACAACCATAGATTCATGTCCAAGTTCAACCCTACCCAGAAAAACACTCATGTGCTTCTCCCTCTCTTATCTAGTTGTTCTGTTCTCGTTAAACAAGGCACCAGTTCAGTTCATGTTCTTCAACCCATCAATCTACCAACATTTGTAGTGTCTCATTCATCTGTTAAATCACCATCAGCACCCTTGTATATGTTTAATTTAGAAAGAAGAAAAAAACATATTCTTCTCTCCCGCGTCGTTCTCTGTCAATGCTAACGACGATCTGCCGACGGCGAAGGGATCTCGTATCTCACTCTTTCCGACCGTCATCCCTCACTCACTCTCTTGTCTCTCTCGCTCGTTTTTCCTGCCATCTCTCACGTTCCCGCCATCTCTCTCTGTGAAATTTAGACATTGCAGCGATGAAGCTAGTGAGGCAGGGAAATTGCAGTTTCCGATTTATTTTGAATAAAGGAAAAACAATAACAATGATATTGTTAAATTTGCAGGGAAATTGTGTGTTACCGAATTTGTAAATAATTCTCATTTGTAATTTAAAATTCACTTGAATTTAAATTGTTTGTTGGGTTTGATCTGATGGCTACAGTGATGTTAACAATGGAGTTGAGAGAGAGAGAGAAAGGGGGGAAGTAATTGGATTTGGGACGGTGGAGAAAATCAAACAGTGGGGAGGGTTTGTTAAGGGACAGATGGAAGGAGAGAAAGGATGAAGAGAAGAAGCTCTTGGACATAGAAAAATAATAAGGTGTTGTTGGAAAGAAGATGATTGAGGGAAGTTGCTGTTGGTGGGGGGGCGGTGGTGGGAGAGAAGAAAGAAGGAAGAAGAAGGTAATGGTGGAGGAGCAGTAAAAGAGAAAAGGAAAAGAAAATGATAACAGGGGTATTTTCGTCACTTCAAGCCATATTTTGCTTAGTCAGCGAGACACGTCAGATGTTTAGTGACATGGCAGTGATTAAATGGGTTTTAGGGACCAAATTTTAAATGATTAAACTTTGCAAGGGTAAATTGCCATGATTAGCGATTACAAGGACAAATTTTTAAATGACGTCTAATTGCAAGGACGAAACACATATCAAAGTCTTTAATTTATATTTAATTTAATCTCCCTTTTTGTGAGTAGAAAAAACTGAAGCATGTGTCCGTAAAAATTCGTAGGGAAAACATGCGTACAAAATAGCATTTTCCTTTTTGAAAAGGGAAAGAAAAAAGGGTACAATGGAATCATGAGACAAAACAAAATTAAAAACAAGTCTCTCAAAATGAAACAAATAAAATAAAATAAAATATGAAGGAAAAGACCACATATATTAAATTTAGGCCCCTTCACAAAAAATAGTATTCTTCGTGTACGGATTCTGAATTGATTAAGGAAAATATTTTGGTAGTTGTGGAAACATTGAACAGATCAAAACAAATGCAGTAGAAACCAAACTCCAAAAATTAACACTACATTTTCAAATTATTCGCCCCCTACCCAAGCCAAGTTATAATTTATGAAAATCTTCCAATTATGTGTGTAATGTATATACTTTGATTCGTGTTTAGAAATACTCTCAAATTGTGTTGTCAAGTGGCACATGCATGTCGACCAGAGTGAATACCTTAATTCAATGATTAGGAAGTAGATTTAGGAAGAAAAAATGTTTTGTTTCAGCTGTGATAACTGTTATACTTCCTTTGGACCGAATGACTTGAAGTGTGAGAAACCATACTATTTTGAGCAGGAAAATGCAAAGACATTGGTAGCTACATCATCTGTTGAGGTAAAATTCTTTTCTGGTATTTCAAAAATGAAATTCTGGCACGATTTAAAAGGCACAAGATATTTGTTGACCCAGTTCGGTGCAATGTCACCCACGTCTGGGGCTACCAAACCAGGAATAAAATCTACTATAATAGTATAAGTTTGAAGCCTGCATAAACAACCTCTGGTTTACTAGCTCCACAGCTAATCACTACCCGTGCAATTTCTATCTAAGACACTCCTAGATAAGAGACCTCCCTCTCATTTCCTCTCAATCACTCTACCCGTGATAAGGACAAATACAATGAAAATGGAGACACACTCCGAGAAACAGAATTCACTCTTGCTTAAAAGCTTACAAGGGATTCACAACTTACAACTCAACTACAAGTCCAACTCAAGCATCAAGGAGATACGTGAGTGACTCACAAACAACAATGGACAAACTAAAATTCTAAATGACTCTTTTGCAAATGACGGCTTCAATAGTTCTTTAGGTCTTGAGTCTTTCAATATATAACCTGAATATAGAATGGGTTTGATGAGAAAATTGGGCTAAACACAGCTGATCCAATACGGTCTTTAGCACCATATTCCGGAAGCATATATATTTTTTACTTAAATGTTACAACATCACACTTAAGAAACACAACAAAGCTAAACCGCTTATCACTGCTTCTAGAAAACACACGCTTCTTGGTCAACACTCCACGTGAATTAAATCTTCATAGAATCTTCTGAGATCTCACGTTTAAAACAAATCTCGAAGAAACCGATACAAGGTACGCTACGATGTCGTACCAACATGTCAAGACATCTTGTCCAACGTCTTGCTAGAACACTTGTTTTAACAAAATGCGGCCAATTATAGTCTAGAAACCTAACAATCTCCCTCTTTGGCAAATTTTGGCTAAAACAACCTTTGCATAGCACAACTTTAAAAACCAAAAAACTTGCACAGATAAAAAGAACACGAGGGATACAATCATAACTTCTTTCGTTTTAACACAAGAACTCAACTTGAAAGAAAGTAATAAAAGAAAACTTCAACATTAATTTCAAAAGAAACATATTCAAAACTAACGCACAATGGACATGTTGGAACATCATCCAAAACATCAGATGCATGTACCAGTGGAAAAAGAGAACCCAACCTCACACAAACAAACAACTTCAGAGAGAAATAAACTCTTACAATATCAACCCAGGGAGAAATAAACTCCCACAAACAGAGAGAAATAGACTATCACAAGATAAACACCCAGGGAGAAATAAACTCCCACAAGGAAACACTTTAAAGAAAAATAAATTCGCACAATAGGATTTTAAGACATCTGTACACCAAAAACACGACACACCAACATGCATCCACTCAGCAAGCAATAAACTAGCATTTTACTATCACGGCATCATCAAACTAGTTAAAAAAGAATACTCCCCCTCAACAGCAGATCAGACATGCAAACTACTCCCCCTTAATAGGCATAAGGCATAAAATGGAAACTACCAATATCATATCAATATCTACTCCCCCTTTTTAGCCGAATATTATGACAAAAACTACCATGCATTCAGAAGCAAAAAAAATAAAAACAGAAGTAGTAGAACATATGAGTATTAGGTTATAGGCCATAGGCACTTAAAGTGCACATAAATCCAGGGCACAGCCCACAAAAAAAAAAATACCCGAGCAAAATAAAAATAAGAAAAATAGGGCACATCAAATGTCTTCACTTCCATCTGTTTCCTCATCATTTCCACCACTTGCATTGGAACTCCCTGCAGCATCATTACAATCAGCATCCTCATTTCCTTCAACCATGTCTCCATCCTCTTTCTGAGTTGTCAAGGCTTTGATCAAATTGTCAACACTAATCTTCCTTTCAGTGTTGGACTTGATTGTCTCCTCCAAAGTTTTGGACATTACCTTAAGCTTAACAATAACTCCTTCTTTAGTGGTTAACCTAGCAGCTTCCTGTCCTGATGTCATGACAATGTCTGGGACATGTGTCTCTTCGAACAATCTAAAATGCAAAGACAGAGGAGATTCCCTCTTGCTTGCCACATCAGTACTTAATAAAATTTCAAGGTGCTAACTTAGGATTACACCACAAATGAGAGAGGGAAATGCTATGGGCATTTTCACAACAAAAGATTGAGCATGCTTCATAGTTTGCTCAAAAACATGAGCACCAAAGTCAAATTTTCTCATAGTTCCAACAACATAAATGAACTTTCCCAAACCTGTAGCTATAGTGGAAATTGAAGTAGATATAATAGTCACAAGAAGGGGGGTTTGAATTGTGATCCTTTTAAAATTAAATCTATAACTTAAAATTAATTCTCAAGTTGTAAATTTGAAATGGTTAAGTTAGAAAACTAACTTCAGAATGTTCTGAAGTGTTAATGTTGTAACAGTTTAAATAAGTAAATGTGTTTGTGTGTGGTGTGAATATTGTATGTAAAATTATAAGGAATAAAAGAAGAACACATAGAAATTTATAGTGATTCATCCAACTGGGGCTAATCCACTCCTCACATCACAATCTTGTGAGAATTTCCACTATGATGCTTGAGATACCCTCTCAAATCCCGCACCTCACAATCTTGTTCACCTGAACAATTACAACCTGTATTCTCTAAGCCTCAGCAGGCTTAAAAACTTCTTTGTTAAGTCACACTTAGAATTTAAAACTTTCAGCTCAAACTAACACTTTAGTACCCCTAAAGCTAGATGAGACTTTTCTTTACAATTGATTTGAAGTTTGAATGAAATCAGACAAGAGGAAGAAGAAGAATGGAGGAGGAAGATTATCTTTGAAAAGATACGAGAGAAGTTTGAATCACACTCTTAGAGATTTGAATAATCATTATAGTAGATTTGTGAAATCAATTTGCTATGAAGCTTTTAAAAACTTTTAATAAGTTGTTTTGTATGCTTGTTAGTTGTGCTTCAATATGGAGTCGTCCACTCCTTGTTATAGAGTTTCTTGACCTCTTGTAGTTGTTGGAGTGTGACTGATAGTCTTGTGCCACTTGTCTTGGGACCCACCAAGTTTTGCTTGAAAATCTTGGTGAACATTTTGAACTAAAAAAACTTTAGAATGTTGTTGTGCTCATCAGGATATTGTTCCTGGGTTCATGTGGATGAAGACCATATGTGTTTCTAGGTTTCATCATATGAATATTGTTTCCTAGGTTGTATCATGAAGATTGTTTTTTGTACGAACTTCAGAATGTTCCTGGATCAGATCTCTTTCAAATTTGTCTTGGAGCTAGTGCATGGGAGATATAATGGAACTGTCACTTCATGCCCACGCTTATGTGTCGAATCCTTATTGATTCAGACTTTTAGTTGAATCCTTATTGATTCAAATTTTTGGTTTGTTTTGTACAATACCAACTCCCTTATGTGTCGAATCCTTATTGATTCAGACTTTTAGTTGTTTTTTGCTTTGCTTTTTACTTTCCACCAATTGTACTGTTCATGTCAGAAAAAACATGTAGCTAAATTGAACTTATGAACTCGAGAGACTTGAGAATGTTCCTTTTGTTTCACTTATGATGATTTGTAAGACTCCCATTTGATGTAATCAAATCCTAATAGTGAAACATCAATGAAGTGCAGTATGAAAAACATGTAGGATGATATTCTTGATGGAATATTCCTAATATTTTGCACTTCAAATGTTCATAGTCTTAAATGAACATTGAAAATCCATTTTTGACTTTAATCAAATAAATGTCTTTATTCCTTGATTGATCTTAGTCAATGTACTTTACTAGGCTTTTATTTATCTCACGTGAACCTTGCATGTTCTTCATTTTGTTCATGAATTTTTGGGCTTTGTTCTTGATGTTCATAAGAACGACCTTCTGAACTCTGTCTAAACTTCTGAACTTGTTTAACTTTCTGAACTCTGACTGAGTTCATAAGTCTTTATGTCCTTTTATTTCTTGTATCTTGGTATGATTTAAACTTTTTTTCTTGTCTTAGTTAAACACTCAAGAGCACAAATTAAATCCCAAGAAATTAATCAAAGTCCATTAATTCCTTAATCATTCAGGTTTGTTATCTTTCAAAGTAATTAGGGATTTTGCCTCAACAATCTTCCCCTTTTTGATGATGACAAACCTATGATTTAGGTTATGGATTTTTACTCCCCCTCATTTTTATAATGCATGATAGTGAGTTTTTAAAAGCTTGTAAAAGCTCCTTCTCACTTTTATATTCATGACATAAATAAAAACATGCACAATTGAACCAAAATCATTTTCATTCATTGATTTCATACATTCAGTACACTACATGATTGTTATGGTTCAAAAACAAAAAAGAAAGCATAAGATGAAGTTTTAAGAACTTCAATAAGTATTGATCACTAACCTACTTAGGGCCTAAAACCTAGAAACTTAAAGACATAAATATCCTAAAAATTCTCCCCCTTTTGTCATATGCAAAAAGGTAGGGAGGTACAAGACAAAGAGAACAAAGGGCTAGAATCCCCAGAGTCAGAAGAGGGCTCATAGTCAAATATAGATGGATCTTCTGATAAGTCCTAGTTTTCACTGCTTTTGACATTTTAATTTGATAAAGTCTTGTTAGTTTTAGTCGTATTTTTGAGCTATTTTACTAGAAAAACCGTGTTTTTCGTTTCAGGTTGAATATCAAAGAAGCAAGATGGTTTGGATGAAGTTTGGACAAGAAAAGATAAAAAAATGCATGAAGAAAAGGGTTTTTCCAGAGAGAAACGCACAGTCCGTGCTCTTTAAGCACCCAGACCGTGCGTTTTGGCGTGTATTGTTCCAGGCTGTGCACTATAGCACGGTTTGACCAGGCTGTGCATTTCATGTGTTGCTGGAAGTTGAAAAGTGCACGGTCTGAGCCCAAACTGTGCGTTTTTGCTGTCAACTTTTGTTGTTACAAAACTCTTTTGGGTTTCCTTGATTTAAAGCTTGTAATTTCGTGTTTAATGCCTTGTCTTGTGGTTTTAGGCTATAAAAAGGTCCTCCATCAGACTTGTAGTCATCTGGGATCATTAGAAACTTGCTTATTGAAATACAAAGTTACTTTTGTTCTAAGTTCTTTTTATTATAATTTTCTGCACTTTTACATTCTTGTTATTTACTTTTCTGTTCTTTACATTTCCAGCACTTTACATTCAGTCATTTACATTTATGCAATTTATTTTCTATTTTAATCTTAGATAAATGGTGTGGATATCTTCTCACTGAATCTCCTCTAACCAATCCTGGCTTCTCACTTCACCTAACTTCAGATATGATATTATTGCGAACAATCAATGGTGCATTCAATCTGACGTGTATCAACAATTTCCATCTATGAGGCAACTTGTGCAACAAGTTACCTAGCAAGTAGAGGCTGCTCCTTCCAACAATTTCTTGATTGGGCTAAAGATATCAGGTTCCAACACATTCCACCTTCAAAGTCTTTGATGTTATGGAGGCTCATGAATCATAAACTCTGAACATATGACAAGATGATGGGAATAGACTGCTTTACGCCTTCCCTCTGCAATCTTTGCTAAAAAAATATGGAAACTGTTTTTCATATGTTCTTTACTTGCCCTTATCATATTAAAGTTTGGTATTGATTTGCAACCATTTTGAACATAACTTTGCAATTCACTTATATTGGACACATATAGAGACTTTTCCATAGATATTGGTCAGATCAATACAAAGTTGTAATTACATTTTCCATGGTTAATATTTTTAATGTAATTTCTTATTGTAAGAATCAATCTACCTTCAATAATAAAAATATTTTTTTGGAGGTTTGCAATTTCCTTCATTACTTCAAATGTTGGTCTTTTTGTGAACAAAACGAAGAAGACTTCTACATATTTAATCTATGACTTCTCAATTATGAAGAGCTTCAAAGTAGACATCAATGCTCATAGAGCACCGATAATTAAGAAATTTTCTTGAAATCCTCCAATTGTTGGCTGGGTGAAATGTAATACAAAAGGGATATGGATTCTTTCCCGTGCCTTTTTCACTGGACTCGGTCCAATGCCAATCTCAACCATTAAATTGCTTCTTAATATTTTTTTATAAAGTCCAATGAAATAAGATGAGTGGTGGAGATCAGTGGCGGATCCAGGACCCTGGGTCAGGGGGTGCAGACTTTTTAACGTATTTATTAATTATTATAATATATATATATATATATATATAATTTTTTCTTCTTATTTTGCCATTTATTTAAACCACTAGATTTTTTCTTCCCTTCAAAAGAAATAAAGTGTCTTCTAAATACAACTCAATTTATAGATGTATCATTATTTTGGGTTAGAGTGCATGTTCGAACCTACGATTCACCACTTATGTAAACATAATGTATGTGATTTTCATCTATTTTACCCAATTTTTATTGTAAATAAACACGTCATTTTTTTTATACATATTCCATGATTTTTTTAACATTATAAAGTTTGTATTTAGCTCCTGAAAGTTAAAATTTTAAAGATAAATATCATATATAATAATCATTTTACTTTCTTATTGAACGTGGAAGAAAAATGAATGAGGAATAAAATAACAAAGGAATCTCTCTCAAAAAAAGAATATGAAAAAGGAGTGAAATACAAATGGTTTCATTAAATATATACTATATTTGTGAGATATTAACATAAGATGATATTGTTTGGCTTATTAGTAGTGTTGTTTTTGACAACTAATATTGAACATGGTTCGATCCCAATCTATCTTCATTTTGTTGGTATCATTTGTATGTTCAAAATCTAAAATGTTTTGAAAAGTTGGTCTGTAAATGTATGTTTGTGTCAGATCAACCATAAGTGATGTCATATATTTGGGGTATCAATGCAAAATCTAAAGGGGTTAAGGTGCAAAGTAAAAAATCTAGGGTGTGCAAAGTGCAAAAAGTTAAGGATATTGGTCCAATATTTAAAAGTTCAGGGTGTGCAGGTGCACACTCTCACAGTACACTGGATCCGCCCCTGGCGGAGATCTCACTGGACTCTCTGGTCATTGTAACAGATATGCTCCCAGATGGATGTCCATGTATTTCATCTTACAGAGGTATCTTAGGATTGTATTCGAATTTTTATAGGTTGTTTTCCCGATAGGCTACATCTGGGCAATGCTTTTCAAGCTGAGATTGCAAATTTATACAGCCAATGATAGAAACTAGAACAACATGTGGCTGGCAATAGACTCACAAATTCTAGTATTAGCTTTAATAAAAATAGCTCTCCATATTAGGTTTGGTTTGCTCTTTGTGTTTTCTCTTTCTTTTTAATATATTTTGATGTAGTAGCGTCTTAGCTACTCACCCTTGTGGTTAAAAAAATATAATTTTGTTTTTTCTAATGAAATCAAATCTTTGTTATTTATTTAGCCTTGTACACCAAAAAAAAACTTTTTTATTTTTTTAATCTTTTAGTGGTGAACAAGAGGTAAATTCACCACTAAAAGATTAAAAAAATAACAAACTTTTTTAGGGTGAATTCTTATTTAAACTTTGTTATTTTTCATTCCCAAATTATTTAATCCCACAGAGGCACAGACAGAAACGTGAACAAGAGAGACAAACAAGGCAATCTGGTCGAACGGTCCTTGCTCATCAATCAAAGGTGGTTTGCACGGCTGTGAACGACGTTCTTTCTTCATCTTTTTTTTAGGCACACATAATTTGATTCCATTTTTTTTATCTCATAATTTTGTTTTTAATCATTTGTAATGGTGTTTGTGTCTTTGTGTTACTTTGTTGTTGTTCCTTTCTATGTGTTTCTATTGAGATTTTGCATTTGAGTAATTTTTTATTCTTTTTTACAAAAAATATTTTAAAATCTTTCCCACAAGCCATGCATAAATTTATTATATTAAGCTATCGTAACTGAAGTTTTGTTTGCTGAAATTGTCAAATAAGAATTTTGTTATATATAAGTTGTTGTTTTGCAAAACATAATTTTGTACAAAATAAGGTCCGTTAAAAGTAATTGTATATCTTGTTAACATTCTAGGGTTTCATAAAATAATAAAAGGGCGGATAGGGCTTCATATAATAACAAGGACATAGCATATTAAAATAAAGTTACAAGAGATCATATATCAAAACATAAATGGACTAAACTAACCTCAAAATATAAAGATCTAATAGCTTAAGCTCAAGATTTTATTATCTAACATATCTACATATAATATTAGGAGAAACATGGACGTTGTACATTGTAATAATAATTAGAGTTTTATTTTAAAAAATAAAATAAATGTATCTTTCTTTTTTGGTGGTGTCTGGGGCTCGAACCCCAGACCTTGCATATATTATGCATTACCCTTACTAAATGGGTTAAGCTCACGAAGACAAACAATAAATGTATCTAGTAAGATTAAAAGGATGTCATATTGTAAGCTAGTCCAATTATTGATCTTTTTACGGGGAATAGTCAGCTTATTGACCTTAATTTCTCAATATGTGTGAAAGTACCTATAATTTCTCAAAGTTCGTTTATATAACCGTTTATATAATGGTACCATTTATACAATGGTAACATTAAAGCTGTAAAGATTACAACTTTAATGTTAACTATCACAAAACTATTTTTTGATTGGATCTTTTCATGGACAAATTTACTCTTATGAACATCGTTCATTTTCAAATTTTTAAATTAAGATCCAAATCTACACCATAATCAAAGATATATGATAAATATACGCTAATATAAATATACAATTAGCATCCATCTTTCTCCTAATATTATGTATAACTGTGTTAGATAATAAAATATTGAGCTTAAACTATTAGACCTTTATATTTTTAGGTTAGTCTAGTCCATTTTGGTTTTGCTATATAATCTCTTGCAACTCTGTTTTGATATGTTATGTCATTGTTATCATATTAAACTATAGTTGTCTCTTTGTTATTCCATCTGAAACCCTAGATGGTTAACATGACATTACAATATGGTTTGGTCCTCCTTAAATGATTCGTCATTGTTTCGTGCTTTGTTCCCAAAACAAAAAGTTTGGGAATATGTTAGTATGAGTTTTTATAATTGGTTTTGTTTGTACCTGTTGTGTCTTGGCTGTTGAAAAAATATGTAGAATTCGAGTTTCGTTTGGAAACAAATTGCCTTTTTCATTCAATTTTGATGGATTTAAAGATTGTATTAATTCGAAATCACATTGCCTTTTGGTTTGGTGAAGCGTATCTCACTCACTTTTGGTATCCGATGGTTAGTTCTTGTTTGTACTTGGCTAAAAAAATATTTGGCAACATTTCATTTCTATTGGTCATCATGTTTAGAATTGTTGTGGTGAATTATGGTTTGAATGTGGAAGTTGAAACATGTTCTTGCAATCAGTTTTCGGTTCAGTTTGGTTCTTTAGTTTGATTTAGTTTGGTTTACTCTCTCTTTGTTGGTATGTTTGTTCATTCCTTTGATTGGTTAAATTATATTGGAGGTCCTTTAAGTTTTCTGATTATAACATCCTGATCTTTAAGTTTTTTTCGTACCACCTACGTCCTTTAAGTTATTTAATTGTAACAAGTTAGTCTTTAAGTATTTTTTTGTAACACTTAGGTCCTTTAAGTTATTTAATTGTAACTTTTAAGACCCGGATAACTTACATTGCTATGGTTAAATAACTTAAAGGACCTAATTGGTACCAAAAAAAATTAAAGGATCAACTTGTTACAACCAACTTAAAGGACTTAAGTGGTACGAAAAAAACTTAAATGACCTATTTATTACATTTAAATAACATAAAGGACCTCTGGTGTACTTTAACCCCTTTGATTATTTTGTTCTTTCTCTGTTTGTTTGTTTGTTTGGTTTGATTCTTCTCTTTTGTTGTTTCTTCTTATGTTTGATGGATCTTCTCCCTATTTATGTCTTTTGTTTGATATATCATCTCCATATTGATCATCCGTTTGATTGGTCTTCTTCCCATTGTATCTTCTGTTTGATTGGACCTCGTTATTGGTTCTTATGATTGTCATACCCCAATTTTTGACCTAAGGTCTTGCATTCATACACTGTTTGATCCTGAATAGTCTCTAACTTTTTAGTAAAAAATTCGGCAGAGAGGTATTTTAAAATACCTCATTTTTGTTCCGATTCGGACCCTCTTCTCTCTTTATCTTTATTTTTTTAAATTTACTTTTATCTTTTAAAATTCCATCTTTTATTAATTCTCTTTTATTTTTAAATTTTAATTTTTAGTTTTAATTTTTATTTTTAATTAGTCATTTTTCTTCTTTTGCTTTAATCACTTTTATTT
>Ga0228710_1005567_pt1 | contig 19511 bp, 15 predicted proteins | sample MedpolnodulmetaG_FD_177995 | JGI IMG/M metagenome (GOLD analysis project Ga0228710, IMG submission 177995) | Root nodule microbial communities from Medicago polymorpha collected in Santa Monica, California, United States - pink nodules | ecosystem: Host-associated > Plants > Roots > Nodule... | reverse complement strand
TCTTGTGGTTTTTCTCACCTTCACAATACTATATAAAGAAAATATGTCGTTTTATACTAATTTTTTCTTCTTCAAATTATACCCTTGAGCAAATTTGAATATAATAATGTTATTTGTTGGTGTCATTAAAAAAAATTATATCATATTTGTAATATTTTTTGAAAAAAATGTTTATATTTGTTGTATCGTTGGTACCATTGAAAAAATAAGTATAGTTTGTTACGATATAAAAACGTAAAATATCTATTATCTATATCTATAATTTTTTTTATAAAAATGACTGTTAGAGATTGGTACACAAAATGTTATTTTTTGAAAATTGCTTTTCTGATATTGATAACTTCACAATGACACAAGAAAATTACCCAAAAGTCCCTAACGGTAGTTAACTGCCGTTGTGTTCGTATAATTTTGCTTGACATTCGCGTATTCGAATAAAGAATGATTAAATCTAACGTAAAGTCGAATAAAAATTGTGTATTCTAATAAATACTAATTAAATCTTATACGAAGGAATTTGATATCATAACTTATATAGCTGATTCTCAATAATACTTGTTCCTAACTTATATAGACGAGTCATTACATTACATTACATTCGGGAATGTACCTTTCAACTACAACAATTATCTTGCCTCTGAATGGGGTAAATTCAAACTTGCTAAGTTGCAGGACTCCAGCATTCGACCGACATTTCTACTGTTCCATTCAAAAGATTAAATTTTTGTTAGTCTTGGTTTAAATGACGGTATTCAAGTGTCAAAAGAATAAGGTCCATTCCTTGACACTTCAATACCTTCATTAAAACAAGCCTAACAAGAATTTAATCTTTTGAATGAAACAGTAGGAATGTCGGTCGAATGCTGGAGTCCTGCCGTTTAACAAGTTTGAATTATCCGATCTAGAGGAAGATGATTGTTGTAGTTGGAATGTGCACTCCCTACCTAATCACGATCTTCTGGCAGAATCAGACTATTGGTTATATCTTCAGTTGCTCTCAGCAACATTACCCGCATAACGATCCACTGGAACATGATGTGCTCCCAAAACATGTTCTTCACGTTTTCGTCGTTCGTTAATTCCACGGGAAGATAATTGTTGTAGTTGGAAGGTGCACTCCCTACCTAATCACGATCTTCTGGCGGAATCAGACTATTGATTATATCTTCAGTTGCTCTTAGCAACGTTACCCGCATATTGATCCACTGGAACATGATGTGCTCCCAAAACATGCTCTTCACGTTTTCGTCGTTCGTTAATTTCACCCAAGTGAACGATATTCTCCCCTCGTCGGGCGTTGGACGTTTATATCAAACGTATTTCACCATCCTTGTGTCTCTGGGTTGACTCCTTGGTTGAATTCATTAAGTTGATCCTTGAGACCTCTTAACGTTACACCAAGGCACCGAACTTTCAACCTCTGAGGTTCTCCGCCGTTGAATTGTGCATGAACGTCGATCCACCCGACCATTGTTTCAAATCTATACAATAAAAAATTAAAAATAATCAATGAAAAACTCATTCAAACATTTCCTCAAACACTTGTAGTGAAAATTTTACATAAACCCTAAAAAATTTATAAAATTCAAAAAAAAATATAAATTTAAGCGATATAACTCTATTATAACAAGTATTCATAATATTTGTTATTAGCATTTCAGATCTACAACATAACTATATTAAAAAAAAAATCAAAATTTAAAAATTAAACTACAACTAAAATTATAAACATATATACTAACTAAAATTTATGACAGTAGCATAAGTGATAGCTTACTTGTGACATAGTGGAATTTTTTTTGTATAATTTGGTAGAGTTTTTTTTGAGAGAAAGAGTGAAAATTTTGAATTTTTAGAGAGAGATGGTGATGATAGAGTGCTTGGAAGCTGAGTTCTGTGTGTTCTTATGTTACGAACACAACGACAGTTAACTATCGTTGGAGGCTTTTGGGTAATTTTCTTGTCTCATTGTGAATGTCAAAAAAAACAATTTTCTTATTTCTTTTGAAGCAAATACGGATGGATCAGCTACAAAGAACCCCAATAGAGCAGCTGCAGGGGGAATCTTCAGAAATTCTGATAGCTTATGTGTTGGATGCTTTACTCAGTATCTGAGGGAGCAAAATGCACTATATGCTGAATTAGTAGCTGCTATGACTGCTATTGAGATAGCTCACATCAATGGTTTCTCAAATTTTTGGTTGGAAACAGACTCCCAATTGGTCATTTTAGCTTTCAAATCTCTCTCTGTGGTTCCTTGGGTTTTAAGAAATAGGTGGCTCAACTGTCTGGGTAGGATTAGACATATGAGTTTTGTGGTGTCTCATATCTATAGGGAGGGCAATGCTTGCGCTGACAATCTTGCTAATGTTGGTCTAGCTTTAAATTCTGCTAACTTGTTTTGGTCTGATGACTTTCCTGACTCCATTAGAGAAGAGTACAATAGGAACAGGTTGGGTATGCCCAACTTTAGATTTACTACCTTTTGAAAAGGTTTTGGAATAGTCCCCCTTTCTTTTTTGTACTCTTTTTTTGGTTTCTAGTGGATAGTTGCTTTTAAAAAAAAAAAAAAAAAAAAAAAAGGAGGTACACAAAATGTTATTGTTCGACTAAATGCTAGTTTATAATTTGAAAGAAATATATATTTTTTAGGGAAGGAAGTAATTTTATTATTAGATACCAAAATTTGAAAAGGGTTAATAGGCCTTTACCCCCCTGTAATACAAGTCATTTTCGGTTTTTTCCCCTGTAATTTTTTTTTTGATTTACCCCTTGTAAAATATTTTTGTTTTGATTTAACCTCCTAATAGGCCAAACAAAAATGAAAATTTTTTGGAAAAAAATAAAATTGGTTTTTGTTTGGCCTATTAGGGGGGTAAATCAAAACAAAAATATTTTACAGGGGATAAATCAAAACAAAAATTTTACAGGGGAAAAATCAGAAATAACCTATATTACAGGGGTTAAAAACCTATTAACCCATTTGAAAATTACACAGGCGATTAAAAATCTGACTTATTTTAGATTTGAAATTTGAATGTATGTATGTGTAAGTGAAAGATGGATGAATAATTAAGAATTAATAATGAAAGAAATATATTGAGGATATTTTAATAATGAAGAAAAAAGAAAGTTGAAAAAGTAAAAGAGGGATAATAAAGAAAGAGGAATAAGCAGTGTCTCTATCTGTATTGCATCTGTATCCGATCGATGTTATGGTAGCAGCAACTAGCTAGCTACTACTAGTCCATCCATCCATACTCTTCTTGACTCTTTCATTTTCTTCTTCTTCTTCTTCAATGGCTGCTCAACTCTTTAGAGACCTATCTTTAGGCCATTCCAAGAGAAGAGATTCAACAACACCATCACCACCCTCGTTAAAGATAATGCCACCACCGCCTACCGCCGACGATCTTCCTTCCCCACTTGGTCAACTTTCCACCAACCTCTCCGACGAATACCTCACCTTAACTGCCTACGAGATCTTCGTCGCCGCATGTCGAACCTCTTCCGGTAAGCCTCTCAGTTCATCAATTGCTAACTCCTCTTCCAACAACAACAATAGTCATTCTGACTCACCGAGTCACAACTCGCCGCTCGGTATTCAGAGATCGTTAACTTCTACGGCTGCTAGTAAGGTTAAGAAGGCTTTTGGTTTGAAATCTCCTGGTTCCGGTTCCAAGAAGAGTCCTGGTTCTGGTTCTGGTTCTGCTTCCGGTTCGGGTCAGGGGAAATTGAAACGACCGTTAACGGTTGGGGAGCTTATGAGGAATCAGATGAGGGTTTCTGAAGCTATGGATTCGCGTGTCAGACGTGCGTTGCTCAGAATTTCTGCTGGCCAGGTCACTTTTTTCTTATTCCAATGCATGTGTGGACTGGAGCGTGGTGTTTGATCCAGATTTTGTTGTTGCCTTTTCGTTTTTATTTGCTTTTAGTTTGAAAATTCAATTTACAATTATTGGATTCAGCTGAGTGCTTTTTTGATCTGCTTTTGGATTCTTTCAATTTTGTGAGCTTAATAGTGTTTTAACACTTTAATCCAATGATAGTGTTTGTTGAAATGTAATTGACTAAATTCATTCCATGAGGTGTTCGTTAAGTTGTTGTGTGTAAGTAAGTGTACCTTTGGTTTCACTTTTTGAGTAGCCAAAATTAATTCTAGAGGTGTAGAATGGATTTCGACATAATTGATTTTGACAGGTTTGGTCGTTGTACAATTGATTTTGCCTCCAGAATTGATTAAAACTTGAAGCTAAATATTGGAGCTTTTGATTCTAGAATTGATTTTTGCATTCAAATTTGTTGTTTAACTTCCTTTTACATGAATATATCCAAGCATGAATTACTTTACATTCAACTCACTTTTAGCCAGAATCAATTCACTCAAAATCAATTTTTGTCACCGCAAAGCCAAACACACACTTAATTATTCCTTGCGTGTGTAAATGTTTATTGGTGGATGATGACTGACTACACTAGATTTGCCTTGGAATTGAAAAGGGAAAGAAATTGTTCTGGTTTTTTACTTTTTAGTTGAACATGGATATGCTTTTTGTTAACTTGTGAACTTCATTGCAGGTTGGAAGAAGGATCGAGTCTGTGGTGGTTCCACTTGAGCTAATGCAGCAACTCAAGGCTACGGATTTTTCCGATCAACAAGAATACAATGAATGGCAGAAGAGGACTCTCAAGGTTCTGGAGGCTGGTCTAATTTTGCATCCTTACATACCTTTGGATAAATCCAACTCTGCTGCGCAGCGGCTGCGGCAGATTATTCATGCCGCTTTGGATAGGCCCATCGAAACCGGGAAGAATAACGAGTCCATGCAGGTTCTTCGTAGTTCTGTCATGTCTCTTGCAAATAGGTCATATGATGGATCTCTCACTGATTCATGTCACTGGGCAGATGGGATTCCTCTGAATCTCCGGATTTATGAAATGCTTCTACAATCTTGCTTTGATGTTAATGATGAATCATCAATTATTGAAGATTTTGATGAGCTAATGGAACAAATCAAGAAGACCTGGGGAATACTTGGATTGAACCAGACATATCATAATCTCTGTTTTACTTGGGTTTTATTTCATCGATTTGTTGCCACTGGCCAGATGGATTTGGAGCTTCTGTCTGATGCTGATGGCCAGCTAGCTGAAGTTGCAAAAGACGCAAAGACAACCAAAGATTCCGAGTATTCCAAAATTTTGAGTTCTACATTGACTTCGATATTAGGATGGGCAGAGAAAAGGCTTCTCGCATACCATGAAACTTTTGATCGTGGAAACGTTGAAACTATGGAGGGCATTGTCTCTTTAGGGGTAGCAGCGGCTAAGATATTGCTTGAGGATATATCTAATGAATATCGTCGGAGGAGAAGAAATGAAGTCAATGTGGCCCGAGAAAGAATTGAAACGTACATCAGGTCATCTCTACGTACTGCTTTTGCCCAGGCAAGTTCATATAGTCTGTCATTGCTTTTATTATTATTTAGTAAAAGGTGACAAACTCGAGGTTTATCATCTCCTGCGATGGTAATAATGCTTAATGTGAGAGAATTGGAATTTGTTTTTAACTTTGGCCTTTAAACATCTCTTAGCATTCTGATTAGCTGTTCGCAATATGATGCATGCACAGATTTTACTTATAAAGGTTGAGTGAAATTATTTTGCTATACAAACTAGAATTTTGGGTGACTAAGCAAGTGGGAAAATTAGACATTCCATATTTACATGCCAATTACATTTCTTGGTTTATAAGGCAAACAAGCTTTATCAGGTTGTTGAGTTGTGCAAGTAACGGGTATTTTGATCATGAACAAACCTAGGTGCATCCGTGCAATAGCATGTCATTTATGGGTAATATATTGTGATCTCAATACATTTATGACGGTTGCTTTTGTGTTGAATTCTTCATCTATCTGTCTCTCTATATATCTTCTAAAAGTTGCATGTGTTGAAATATGCTTGTTTTGCTGCTGCATAGATAATGGAGAAAGCAGACTCAAGCAGGAGGGCATCAAGAAACCAGCCAAATGCTCTCCCCCTCCTTGCCATTCTTGCAAAGGATGTAGGCAGCCTGGCCGTTAATGAAAAGCTAGTGTTCAGTCCAATACTCAAGAGATGGCATCCTTTGGCAGCGGGTCTTGCTGTGGCTACCCTTCATGCATGCTATGGAAACGAGTTGAAGCAATTCATTTCAGGCATCACAGAATTGACCCCTGATGCCGTTCAAGTGTTAAGAGCTGCAGACCAATTGGAGAAAGACCTTGTGCAGATAGCTGTTGAGGATTCAGTGGACAGTGATGATGGTGGCAAAGCAATAATCCGTGAGATGCCTCCTTACGAGGCTGAAGGTGCAATTGCGAATCTTGTGAAAATATGGACCAAGACTCGAATAGACAGACTAAAAGATTGGGTTGATAGAAATCTGCAGCAAGAGGTTTGCATTCATCATCTTCTCTTGTGTTGCCCATCGATGATATTCATTGTGACTTTGTTACTAGAAAAAATGTTAGGGATATATATTATAATAGAATCAAACTCAAGAGAACATAAGACTACAAACTGACATTAAGTCATTGCAAACTGTGGGTTAGTGAATTGTGTGTTGTCTTTACATCTCAAATATTCTTTTAGTTGATTAGGGATAACATGTTCGTAGCTGTGCATGTGATTAATTTCGGTGTATTCTGGTCATTCACGTCGATTGATTGCCTTTATGTGGAACTAACATAGTTTACTGTGATATCCTAGCTTTGGAGTCCACAAGCAAATCAGGAAGGATACGCTCCATCTTCTGTTGAAGTTCTGCGAATCATAAATGAAACTCTGGATGCATTCTTTCAGCTTCCAATACCAATGCATCCTGCATTGCTTCCTGAAGTGATGCATGGCGTCGATAGATGCCTTCAATATTATGTGGCCAAAGCTAAATCTGGCTGTGGTAAATGATGTTGAAATTGAATAGTTTAGCTCTTATATATGGTATCGTTAATAACTGTATATGTGGTGTCTATAGTAATTGTTGTTTTTTACTCCAATATTCAGGATCTCGAAATACATTTATTCCAACAATGCCGGCACTGACGAGATGCACTATTGGCTCAAAATTTCAAGGCTTTGGGAAGAAAAAAGATAAATCTCCAAATTCTCAGAAGAGAAATTCGCAGGTTGCAACAAATGGGGATAGCTCTTTTGGGATACCCCAACTCTGTGTTCGCATAAATACTTTGCAGTGGATCCTGGGTGAATTTGATGTTCTGGAAAAAAGAATAATTACTCTTTTACGGAACTCAGAATCTGCCAGAGAAGAAGATTTTTCAAACGGATTAGCTAGTAAGTTTGAACTATCTCCAGCCGCGTGTCTTGAAGGAATTCAGCAGCTCTGTGAGGCTGCAGCATATAGAATTGTCTTCCATGATCTAAGCCATGTTTTATGGGATAGTTTGTATGTCGGAGATCCCTCATCTTCCAGGATTGATCCGTTTCTTCAGGAACTTGAGCGAAACTTAATGTTCATTTCAGACAATGTTCATGAAAAAATTCGCACACGCATTATTACAGAAATAATGAGAGCTTCCTTTGATGGATTCTTGTTTGTATTGCTTGCTGGAGGCCCCTCTCGGGCTTTTTCCCGGAAGGACTCACAAATCATAGAGGATGATTTCAAAGTTCTAAAGGAGCTGTTTTGGGCAAATGGGGATGGCTTGCCTTCTGAAATAATAGACAGGTTTGCAACTACCCTGAGGTCTATCCTTCCCCTTTTCAGGACCGATACAGAGAGCCTCATTGAGCAATTTAGACGGATAACAGTTGAGACATATAAATCTTCTGCCAGGTCTAGAATTCCATTACCTCCAACTTCCGGACAGTGGGGTCCATCTGATCCAAATACATTATTACGTGTTTTATGCTATAGAAATGATGAAGCAGCTTCGAAGTTTCTTAAAAAGACATATGATCTCCCTAAGAAACTTTGACAAGCTGGGAGATGCATTCTGCTCAAATGTCTGGTTCTTCCTGTATTTAGTACGACCTTGCCCAGCAGGTAATTTATCTGCATTGTTGATCAAGCTTTACTACCGGACATGGCTGTTTTTTACTACACTGAGAACATTGGCCAAGGGCTTGGTGCTACTGGCATTTTCTTTCGAGTCCGAAGTGAGGCAAGAATAAATGTTGGGCATGAGTATAACACAAGCCTATTTGCAAAAAGGTGGTTAACTATTATTTTCGATTCATTAATTTTTGGAAGATTAGAGATGTCTCTGTGGCTTATTCTATGTTTAGCTTCTCTTTTTCATCCTTTTATTTTTTTATTTTATTTTTATATATAGTAAATGAAAATGATATCTATGTTATCATTATTCTTTTGATGAATTCCTCTGGATTGTGTTGTCCTTTATTTAACACTAGTATGAACTGCAGTTATACAGGCATTGTATAGCCTATTTGTTGATTGAAAAAGTATATATGTCATTATTTATTTATCAGTATACATGCAAAAGCCGGGATTTTAACATTTGTGTATATGCCAATTCAGTACTCTTGTCATTATAGTGTTATATTATTATGTTATGTACATATACATATCTTTAGTCTTAAGTGAAGTGTTTGGACATTAACTAATGAAGTTTCTCATTGTGAATGATGAGACTGACGTTTGGGTGGGGAGTGATGAGATGTGCCATGTGCGTACAGCTTGGACCACCTTTGGCTGCTTGGTTTGATGGAAAACGCCAACCACTAATTATCTAGCCTGGCCATAGCAAGCGACTTCTATTTTACGTCATTGATTGATTAATCATAGTTTAATAGGGAATGTGATTTGCAAATGTAAAACTCACACTTTAGTTACCTTTGTGTTTTGCCGACTGTGGTATTCCAGCGGACTGCCTAGATTTCGCTATTGACTCCATGCTATTTCTGAAGGCAAACAATATTAACTTTTTGAAGATTTTATACCGTGTTTAAAAAAAATCCTTTGAAAGAGAACTAGTGAAATTAAATGGTTTTATTATATCAAAAGACAAGAGAATGAAAATTTTGAATTATTATTGCAGTTTAATATATATTTTGATGAAATATAAGAACATAACGAAATTAGAACAATCATTAGCTAAACCTCCTGCCCCTCAGGGGAAAAAGAGCATGATTATTGAGTTTGAGGTGAGGTAAGTAAAATTTTAGTAATAATTATTTTACTTAAAAATCATCAAATACTACCCAAACTATTAGACCTTTGTGTAGCTTATTTTACTTAAAAATCATCAAATACTATCCAAACTATTAGACCTTTATGTAGCTTATTATTAAGCTTAATCAATTGCATAACAGTCATCATGGTTTATAAAATAATATGACAATGTTGTAACACCACCAGAAAACTAATAATAATAATAATAATAATAATATTGCAATGTTGTATCACCACCAGAAAAACTAATAATATTGCAATGTTTTTTCAAAATAATAATAATATTGCAATGTTGCAAAATACTCCTTGTGCTAGAGCGCAGAACTCTTTGTTTATATATCTCATTTTGACTTGTTAAAAAAAAATACCGATCTTTGTTTATAATAATAATACTAGTCCCGGGGGACGGATATAAGACTACGCTTTGAGTTTTTTTCAAGGAAGGATGGATTACGTTTTTAGTGTTACTCTAACAATTGTTGATTGGATAAAATAAACCGTCAACCTCCTATAACATTTTATTCTTTCTACTTTTTTAAAAATCTAGTATGGATATATCCACACCATGCTTTATAGTGGATCATCTCCTATTTATTTATTTTTTCTATTACTTTTCCCACCCTATCCATTTCTCACGCGCCCTATTCTTTTTCAAAAATGTCTGAGATTTTCGGATTTTAAAATCCGAACTGGTGTTTTCCTTTATTATAGGGTGGAAAAAAAAATGACTTTTTCACCATTTTGGATTTTATAATCCGAAAATCTCAAAAAATAGGATGCGCTGTTTGATTTTTTTCGGATTATAGAATCTGAATACCCCCTAAGCACCCTTTTTTCATGGTGCTAATGCACTTCGAATTACGTAATCTAAACTGCATCAGCACTAATTCTGAACATGTTAATAACATGGATAGTCATTTTAAGGGCAATATTAACCTTCCTAACTCTCATCCTTGTGTTTTTATGATTTTACTTGACATGGATAAACCCTTTTTTTGGATGTTTTTAAAAGCAAAATTCAAAATTGCTGAAATGAGAGAGATTATGAATGTTGATTATGCATAAGCAATAGTTTGAATTATGAAATCCAAACTCGTCCGAAATATGAAATCCAAACTACAAAGAGCATTTTTGAAAATTTTACAGAGTGCGTAAGACTGCCATATGATGGCAAAAGTAATAACCTTTTTTTGTAGGGATGGATCGTCTCTTAATTCTAACCTAGTGTGGACGTAAAGTGTTATAATAACTGAAAAAAATAAATTCCTTAAAAAAAACTGAAAAAAATAAATTAATCTTAGAAAATAATAAAATATTTTTTTTTTCAAGGATAAAAGGTCAATGCATTTCCTCCAAAATCCACTAGAACTAATTCTTTTTACATGAACTAATTCCAACCTAAACGATTATTATAAAAGTTGAACCAAAACAAAAGGGCAAAGCGAAAATTAACCAAAACAATAATGGCAAAAAACACGTTTTATAAGTAATTCTTATCCACGTGAATGTTTTTAGGGGCTAAACTTCAAAAATGTATATTAAACTGCAGAAGATAGTACAACAATGACTCTATATTGAAGGTAATTTATTTTTATTTTTTAATTCTTTTGTTAAGTAAAACAAAGGCAATAACACTCTTATCGACAAACAAGGCAAATGAGGAAAAATTAGGAGCAAATGTGTTTAGACAACCTCTTTGATCTAGATCTCTGAAACCAAGTTTGCTCTTCTTGAAATAGAGTTTGTTCATATTCCTTCCACTAAAGGGATTTTGTTTATTTTCAGAGTACAGCTATGATTCTGTGGAAGTTTACGAGCTTTCAGATAAAAATATAAATGAGAATTGAAATTCTGAACTACTATTATGATAACACAAATGTAAAACAAATCCTTGTTTATATTTAATTCTGAACTCCTGATTAATCAAATACAAAAACAAATTCTGACAATTTAGAAATATAGTCACTAATCCTACTGGAGTCTGTCATAGTTAACTTCTAAAGATATTATAAATATTTTCTTATATCGTTTTGTTTCTCTCATACTAATTATTTATTTACCTCTGAAGATTGAAGACACTCCTTTATAATTTCTTTGATCTTTCTCTTCATTAATTTATCTTTCACACCGGTAAGCATGTCACGGTAAAACATTTCCATCCTAACTAGCTTCCTATCATCTGCTGCCTCTAACATGTTCTCCCATTCTTTTGCAATATCCATTGAACCCGAATTCCACATTGAAACAGGGATATCTTGCTCATTAAAAGGTTTTCCAAAAATTGAACCATGAAGTATACTAGCATATTTCTCCATTATAGATAGCTTTGTTTGAAGCAGCTTCAGCTCATTCAACGCCGTGGATAATTTCTCATCTGTTTCTGCTATTATTTCGGGGTTTTGTTTTGCAACCTTGTCTTGCCCATCAGAGCTATTTAATTCCTCTTCTTTGAGACCCTCAATTGTTGGTGGCCACAGCACAATGGTGGGAGTGTAACTATCCATTTCTTTTCCATTCCCAAGAACTCCACTCCTTCCCCTACCCCAAGACCACACCTTATGTCCCTCCTGAGCAACAACGACAGTATGTGCCGCCCCACACGCAACTTTAACGGGGCCTGGAAAAATGGGTTGATGTAAATTGCATGAGATGAGAAGAGGAGAGAGGGCATCACCACCAGAATTTGTTTCAGCACGATTAGCATCAGGACATAAGCCAAGACCCTTCTCCATTCCCCATGACCACACATCCCCAGTTGAGGACACGACACTTGTATGAAACAAACCACAGTCAACAGAAATAAGATGTATGCTTTGTGGCAATTCTTTAACAGGAGTAGGAAATGAAGTGCTTTGCGTTGTTCCGTGTCCAAGTTGGCCATTCTCACCAAGGCCAAAGGTCCAGCACATGCTTTCTAATGTGCCGTCAGGTTTCTTTTTGTGAGCAAGCAAAGCAGTGTGAAAGGCACCACATGCTACCTCATAAATTGTCCAAGGAGACTCCTCATCAAGTATTTTTACAACTTCTGGATGCAGCCTGCTCTGCCTATCCCCCAAACCTAATTGGCCATGGCTGTTATAACCCCAAGAGTAGCATGGTAGATCTTCATCCTCGTGTGAGTCTATAGCACTAACCAGAGCTACGACATGCTCGTTTCCACATGCAACCTTGACAACAGTTCGACTGTGAAAATCCCAGACTGGCGTTGGAATGAAACTGCTTACAAGAGATATCCCACCTTCTTTGCTTTCTTGTGGGATGTTTCCCCACATCCATAGGGTCCCACGATTATCAATAGCCAGAGACATCATTCCTCCTGCTTTGACAGTACACATCTGAGAATATTGAACAGATGAAAATACCTTAACAATGCAGTCACCTTGGCATATAAGTTTTAGAACAAAACTAGTGCAAGTCATGTTATACCTTTGGTGATGCTTTGTCTTCTGCTTCAGATGTGTCGGTTGAACAATTGGTCGGTTGCAACTCAAGAAACTTGCTAAGTAAGCAAGGAACTAGGGAATCATGCGAGTCCTCCTCTCCACCAAGACCAAGTTGACCATCCATAAAGTAGTCAAGGACGCAGATACTAGTGTATAATATATACAGTCAACAAATTAATAGAAGTGAAAACAATCAGTAGTTGAACTCAATCAAAAGACTCCAAGCATATTAAGGATACATATATTGTAACCCCAGCACCAAACAGATCCATCTTCTGTTAAAACACAAATAGAATTAGACGGGGTTACCAAATAAATGAACCAGCATATTGATCATTATGAGGTTAATAAATATGGTTATCAAGAATTACACAACTTTGGCTTGAGTTCCCATCAAGGGAAAATGACATTCAAATCCCTCTCTGGTTATCAAAGTCTTGCTCTGAGACTAAAAAGAATCATTAGTAAAAATCTGAACATAGGTCTCCATTCACTTCATTGCACTTGTGCTGTAATTGAGAAATTGTAGAAAATTTGTTTAATAGTTGCATAACAATATTATCCCCTTTTTCTTATTTTCAAAGAATTCACTTAACCACCATTCCTGCTCCAAAAATATCCTTACAAGCATTTCAGGGTCTGTTTGTTCGGGATTTTTTTGAAAAAAAATATATTTTATAACCAAAAAATAATTATTTTATTATTTTTTTAGTGTTTGTTTCAGATTTTTAAAAAATCCATTTGGTTAAAAAAAACATTTTTAGCCTCAAAATCTTTTTTTTTTAATTCCTAAAATCAAGGAACTCAAGTGTAAGAGTTTCAAATCATCAAAAAATGATTTTTATGATAGTAAACAAACAGAAACAGCTTTAGATTTTTTTAACCCAAAATCAATTTTTTTTAAAGTTGAAACAAATGCACCCTCGGAGAGTTGTTAAAATATAACAATAATAATAAGCCGGGGTCTCCTATATGACAATTTATGAATTGGCATTAGCCTTATCGTTTATGCAACAAGAATAGGAATGAAAATAAAAATTACACTTTGATGAGGTCATGCAGTTGTAAATTGAAAGAGAACATTAGAAAAAGTCTGAAGTGTTAGTGAACCTGCAAGAGCAAGACTGTGATAAGAACCAGCAGCAATACCCACTATTTTAACACTGTCTTGAGTTCCATTTGGGTTTCCAAAGTTGAGTTTTTTTGGGGAAAGTTCATCTTTTTGAGAACCATTGCCAAGCCGTCCAAACATTCCTCTACCCCAACAGTATACACTGCCATCTCCTACACAAAATTATATTATTGAACCCTCAATCAATCATAAGATTCATAACAGAGATATGTACTTTGCAAATATTGAGAAAAAATTGATAGATTAGAGGTAAATTGAATAGGGTTACCAGTAAGAAGAAGAGTGTGTGATTCACCAGCAGCGACGTCAACGATTTTCTGCGATATGTTGTCGGGATTCGGATAACTTCCGGCGACTTCCATTGCCTCCCGCGAGAACACAGACTCTATTTGCCACTTCACTAGGAAAAATCTTACGTGTAAATGTAATTCCTAAGCTGTTTTTGTATAGTGAAGAAATCCTTATCACTATTTATTTATAATATAAGAATCTCGCTATTTTAATTATAATAAAGTAAAAGTAGTGACATTTTTGATAAAAAAAAGTATGCATTTCTTTTAAAAAAAATTAGTTTTTAATAAGATGAAAAAAAAAACTATAATTTAAGTAGTTTTAAATAAACGGCAATATATAAAGAGTCGGGTGTAAGTTGCTCAAATTGCCACAAATGTGTACTTGATTGTCCAATTTCATCTTACAAACCATAAATTGACATGAATAATCAAATTGATAAGAATAATCTACTAAGTTGATATATTGTGACGAAGGCTTTTGCAAAGTCTTTTGCATGGGCAGTTCAAAAAAAGTGCATTTCTATATAAAAAAAAAATTTGTAATTTTTTTAAAAAAAAAAAAAAAAAAGGATATTGGACAACATCGAAAGCCTTTTCATTAGCTCAATCCATTTTTACATACAAATTAAATTTTTTTTTTTCAACAAATAAAAATGTTGGATTGGAATAATATAAGTTAACTTGATTAATTTAATCAATCCTGCGAAAAAGTGAAGAAGATGAAATTGGCGTGTACTCAATTAGTAAAGTTATGAATGTTTTTTAGACGTACATTCATAACTTTACTAATTGAGTACACACCAATTTCCTCTTCTTTCCTTTCTCTCGTTTCTCGCGGGGTTGATTAAACTAGAGACCTTGCAAAATTATGTATGTTTTAATTGACCATGTCTTTATTATTAACTATTTGAGATTTTGCATAAGTGATTTATGCTGGTGTCAAAGGATCTTGATTCAATGACCCATAAAAGTTTCTTCATTAGTAATACAGGGTTTATAGCTGGTATGTATGTATCGTCCAAAGAAAAAAGGTTTTAATATGTGTTTCGTCCTTGCAATTAGGCGTCATTTAAAAATTCGTCCATGTAATCGCTAATCCTGACAATTTACCCTTGCATTATTTAATCATTTAAAAATTCGTCCCTCCCCTCACTTAATCACTGTCATGTCATCTGATTAGCAAAAGAGCATGGGAATGGACAAAAATACCCTCGTCATCCTTCTTCTTCTTCCATTGAACAATGCATATGGTGCACTGTTCAACTTCAATTTTCCAAAAACAAACCATGAATCCAATTTTTCCTCTGTGTGTGGTTTCCACTCGTCTCTCTCTCTCTCTCTCTCTCTCTCTCTCTCCCTCTCTCTCTCTCTCACACTCAAACACATTCAATCAAGCGTTTCGGCGACGAAACACATGGAGCACTCGACTTACCAACAACCACTGTTGGTATACGAACCCACACCAATCCCCTCTCTTCCTTCTGACATCCTCACCGTCCACGCCGGCCTCCACCACCACTCAACCTTCTTCTCAGATCCTTCTCACCCACCGCAACCACGGTCATCACTATCCTCATCACTGCCGTCGCCCTTGAGCTCTCACCAGTCACAGTCTCATCCTTCTTCTCCGGTACTCTCAGATCTGACTACCTCTGCCTCATGGAAGCATCACGCTCATCTCCTCCTCCTTCTCTGATAGTCTCGTATTTGACCACCACGGCCAGCAATCTCATTCATCGCCGTTGTCGTCTGTTCCAACAACACCATCCTCCATCATCACCATCCTCCAGGGAACGTGAAAGAGAAAAGTGATAGAGAGAAGAGACCATTATTGTGTTTCGTGTTGTGTTGGTGATGATGGGTCTGTTTGGGTTTGGGGGAAAAACATGTTATTGAAGCTGTTGTGCCTTCTACATTCTGGGTTCATGATTTGTGGAGGGTATATTAGTAATTTCTCAGTTGCCTGAAATTTATAGGGGTATTTTCGTCCGTTCATGTGAGTTTTTGATGAATCAGCAAGTGAATTAACCAATTAGCAGTGCCATGTCAGTAAACAGATGACTTGGCAGCGATTAAGTTGGTCAAGGGACGAATTTTTAAATGATTAAACAATGCAAGGGTAAATTGTCAGAATTAGCGATTACAGGGACGAATTTTTAAATGACGCTTAATTGCAAGGACGAAACACATATTAAAGCCAAGAAAAAATTAGTGTGGCTCGTGTATGATGTATCCATCACTTAAAAGCCCTAATTTGGCGTTGTAGAGCTTGAAAATCTGTATCAAACAAATTGGCAACATATTGCGCCCCAAAAAAAAAACAAATTGGCAGCAAAATCAGAGATAATTTTGTGACCAGAGCTAGACGTTGAAAACAGTTTACTAAACATGCTATATATACAAATTAACATAAACTTATGAACAATCCAACAATGCACAGTGTCTCTTAAATTAATTGATCGATTTGTCTTCCATTGTCTTTCACATGAAACACTAAGCAATGACTTAAATAAATATTAACAATTAACAACAACAATGATCATAAACTAAAGTAAGAGATGAATTTGCAATCTATGCTAACTAGTGCAAATGTCCCCATAAGGTTGTGCCAACATATCTTCCTCACTAATATAAGCAGAAAGATTAACATACTTATCTTGTTCATTTCTATCCCTCCACCCTGCCCTACAAATCACACAACTAGCTGATCTTCTTCCTCTACTTCTCTTCCATCTCACCAAACACTCTTCATGAATAACATTCTTACATGTTCCACATGCCACCAACCTCTCTTCCTTCTCCATTTCTTCAAGACAAACAGGACACGTGGTGCCATCTTCCATCTCTATATTCTCCTTCTTCGACCCTCCTTCAAAGAACATCTGATGAAACCTCTGTCGTAATGTAAACCCTGCAACTGCTTCTTGTAACGTTGGCATGTCTAACAAGCGTTGAAGATGACATGGTCGAAGGTTTTTTCTACGGACACAAGCGTCGTTTTGTGAAACGCCTAATACTCGAATCATAACGAATAGGATGTGTTTGCATGGTGTTGTTCGGTCGGGGCACGTGCATGTGGGTGTGGAGGATAAGATTACTGTGTATACGTTACCGGTTGCGCCGAATATGAAGAAGGTGGAGCCGGAACGGTGGAGGAGACGGAGGGGGTGACGGAGGGCTCTTACTATTCTGTCTGAAATTGGTTGGCTGTGTTTGAAACGATAGGGACGGTGACGGTTATTATTGTTGTTGTTATTTGGTGGCGTTGAATTGGAATTGGAGGCAACAGACTCCATTTCCAAAAAATGAGGAACAGTTTTGTGTGAAGAAGAATATGTTGTTGGTGGTGATGTTATGTTATGAATCGTGGTTGGGATTCTTTGTGTGGTTTTGGAGGACACGTGAAGGAATTACAAATGAAGGGAAGGGAATGGAATTTTGTAAGGTGGAGAATTCCATTAACTTAACTTGCAAACTTGGATCCTTTGAGGAATAGTGGTAAACCATGTAGCACGCTTGCAAAGACCCCTCCCTACAATACACACATTCTCAAAGCAATTAATTTTTCTTATCTATTTTTTCATTTTTTTTACGTTTCACACACGTTTTGTCCAAATTTCAATCCTCTTATATTGGAGCTTTTGCTACCCACTCTTCAATTTAATTTACAGCCTACAGAAGACTTACATTGGAACAAGAAGACTTACAATGTAACAGGAAACGCTGGTTTTTACCCCGTGGGTAATAACCAAATTGTTGAAGGGAAGTCAATCAATCCTTGTGCCCTCAGAAGCTAGTGAAAGGGACAACACCTCTTTGCAGAAATTTTTCTTCTTTTTGGAGAGAATTCAAACTGCTCTTAGTCTTTGGTATCCACTATCCCATTATCCAAGGAGGGAGTGGGCAAAGGTGATGTAACATGCTCTCAGTTGGAAGATGGGAGGATAACGTGGAATCTGAAGTGGAGCCCAAGGTGGATAGAGAAAAGGTGGAGCAAAATAGATTGCCCATATAAATGAGTCCAGTCGAGTTGGACTCTAAAAATTGATTCATTTAACACTCTATTCGAGCAGTTCATTAAGCTTAAACATTTGGCTCAATTTGTAGACTCAATTAAGATAATTTAAAGGACATTTTTTTTAAAAAAAATTAATCAAAATTTAAGGCTTCATTTTTTCGTTCCCACTTTCTAGGTTTTTTTTATTATTAAAGAGGACTATTATATCCAGCGAAGAATATGCATAACGATTATCCCGAATTAATACGTGTTGTGTTTTAATTTGAAGTCAAACATTGAACTTCCTTTTATTAGTGGAAAACATGGGAGGAAAGTGAGGAAATTAAACGGCAAATGCCCCGTCGCTATATTTTACGAAAAATTCATTCGATATATCCAGCATTACGCTTTATTACAAGGAAATACAACCGTTTAATAAGATAAATAAATTAAATGTCTAAAACCCCAATTTTTGCATATGTTATGCAATGTTCCATCAATTGAATTAAACTTATGGAGACATATTTAATTAACTTAATAAATATAAAAAACGTTAAAAACTAACTAAAAAATTATTTAAATACATAAAATCAATTATATATAATTTCGAGTCAACTCATAAACCAAATTTTTATCTCAAGTTCAACTGATTAGGTTCATGAACCACGTTCAACAGATTAATCCACAAGTCAAATTTGGAACTATATTTGAGATTGTTCGATTCATTGTTAGTCATAGTCGACCATAAGAGCCAAAGATTTAGAAGACATGGTGGATTGTACCCACAAAATTTTACCCTACTTCTTTACATTTAAATCAGACTATTATAAAATGAGTAATTAACTTAAGAATATAAAGTGAAAGATATTAAACTTTAATAAATAAAAGTTTTCCTCAAAATAAAAATAAATAAAAGTTAGATATTAGAACCCTAAAAAAAAAATTCACTTTAAATTTGTTCAATTTTTTTTTAACTCACTTTAGATGATCATTGCCCCGAAGTTTATACATTCATTACCTATTTTACCCTCTATATAAAGTTAAAACACTTCATTTTTTCTCATTTGTCTTTCACAACCTTTTCAACATTCCTCTATCATATAGGAGAGTGAGAATGAAGATTCATATTGGAAAACAATAGTTAAGTTTTTCAGTTTACTTGAACCAAAAGTTAAGCATGCTAACTTCTAGTCTTCTTCTGTAGGATTTCAAAATTTAATCGTGTTGCCTTTTGTACAATAAATCTATATACGTTGATTAAAAATATTTTGATAAATGATTTAAAAATATACCTCATGTTAAAAAAAAATTAATGCATTAATAATTGCAATTTTCTCATGTTAATTAATTGAAGGATTATATTTCACCTGCAAATACAAATACAAATGCAGCAGAAATGTTCATCAATTGGCACAAACTAAATCTAATACGAACCCTTCTCTCTAGAAAATGC
>Ga0228710_1005565_pt1 | contig 19513 bp, 8 predicted proteins | sample MedpolnodulmetaG_FD_177995 | JGI IMG/M metagenome (GOLD analysis project Ga0228710, IMG submission 177995) | Root nodule microbial communities from Medicago polymorpha collected in Santa Monica, California, United States - pink nodules | ecosystem: Host-associated > Plants > Roots > Nodule... | reverse complement strand
GGAGAAACTAACAAAAGTAGACGGTGGAGAGATAAACACAACAATGGAATCAATGAAATTTCAAAAAGGGCAGCAATGAAAAGGTTGAGAGTATCAAACCAAGCAAACACAACGACAAAGATTAACGGTACCGCGATGGGTGAATCGGGAATCGCAGCAGGCGATGGGTGAATTGGGAATCGCAGTCGGCGATGGGTGAATCGGGAATCGCAAAAACAAAATACATAGGCTAACAAAGAAAAAAAATACATGTTAAATTTTTTAGATAATTATTTTTTCTGTCGCTAATTCAATAATAATAAAAAGAATGTGGGTTTGTAAGAGAAAAGAACATGAAATACATGGAAAAACATAAGGGTTAAAAAATATAGGATTGTAAAAAACTATGCTTAACTGACAGCCAACATGAATTTTACATGTGCACTTTGAGTTTTACATCTTGTGCACTTTTGTCGTAGGGTTTTCAAGTTTTATTCATTAGCCTTTTACAAAAAAGTTTCCTTATGCGTATAAAAAAAGAGTAAAGGGAGAGAATAAAAAAACTATCAATTCCTCAATAAAAAAACTATCAATTAAATTAAAAGTTATTAATTATTTTACCATTTTTTGGGTGAAGAATGTCAACTCCAATAGAGAAGAAAATGAAAGTCTAGCTTATCACTTATTATCAATCAATCTAAGCCATTAATTGGTAATAGGATTAATGGTCAAGATTTAGAGTAAGTAAAAGAACTTAGAGTCAAAATATATATGTATGTATATATGTAAGTATTTTACCATTCTTGTCCCCTTTTCGCACGAAAAATCATATATATCCATTTTACTTCTCACATTCTAGTGTGCGAACTACAAGTCCAAAAAATTTTGTTTTATGAAGCGAGTTTGATTTCACTGTAATTGTCTCTTTTCATTTGTATATATTTTATTTATCTATAATCTTTAATAGACTTTAACTCATGATCCTCATCATTACATTATCACATATAGCGCTATATCATATGCAAAAGGACGTCAATGTTGACTTCATTTCGGTTCCATCTCATTTCATTGAGATCTTTCATTCATGACATAATTGATGACATGTCATCTTACGTTATTCTTAGCATGTTTTTCATTCAATTTTATTAGGTTTTACAAGCAAAACAGAGGAGTATTATATCACTAATGTATTCTATATTTTAGTAATGTATTCTATATTTTAGTCTGTAATTCTATTCTTTCCGAAACATAGCAGTTTTAGGGTGTTCTTGAAGTAATTTACAAAGAAATCAAACAAATAAGGCAAAGCAAGACATCCGAAGATTTATGTAGACCTTGAGAAGATGAAGAATGAAGATTCAAGAGGTCTCAAAAGACTTTATAAAGGGGGGGTTCCCAAGTTCCAAGACATCTTACATTGAAGAAAACACCTCAACAACGAAGAAAAAGGGCAAAACAACATAGAAAACGCACTGAAGCGCCCAGGAGCACCGCATGGGGCGCGAGGCACCCCAGAGAAAACGAGTACTCACATGCCCGTCTTTCTGCTCTTTTTATTGTGATAACGTTTGAAAATTATGAACGGCATTTTTTTTATGACATTTTGATTTTGATTCAAACTAAAAATATAAATGTTTGTTGCTTTCAAGTTATAACAAACCAAAATGATCATGATTATCTATTTCAATGACACCAACGATATAACAAAAAAATATAATCTAAATTCTTTTGTTTTTTAATGATACCAACAACAATCTTTATTATAGAAAAAGTTGTTGTTTAAGGATATAATTGGAATAATGAAAATGTATGTATAGATAAATTAGTCTAGTTTGTTACCCTTTTTAAATGATAAAAAAAAACTGAAGATTTGTGTTTGTTACACTTTTATTTTAATATTTAAATTGATTGTTATCTTTTTGTTACATGTGTTATTTGTATTGAAAATAATGAGGGTATTTTTGAAAGGAAAAAGTCAGCATAAATGTGTTGAAAGTGGTATTTTTCTTTGTGAGTTAGGATCCGTTGACACCTGGTGTCAACGAATTCGTTAACACCAAATCACATCCGTCAATTTAATTTAATCCAAAGGCTCTTGTTAATTCACTTAACAATGCATGTGAACTATCACCTGCATGATCTTTTATTCCATAGTTTTCCATCTCCTCCCGTGTTTGCCCCCTTTTTTCCATCTTTTACACAGCAATTTACGATCTCCATTACACAATCAGAGGATAATTCTTGATTTTTTTCCTTCTATATATGACAATTGACAGCAATTCAATTGAAGGCTTTACCAAAACCATAAATTTAACTTACATATTCAATTCTTTTTAAACGACGACACTATTTGGGAGTATCTAAGTTGATTGTTCAATCATGGTGTTTAACCTAAAATTCCACCAATTCAATATAAGCAAATTCAACCAAAAATATTGCGTAAAAAAAAAAGTAAGTATTCACGAGAGAAGATGGAAATAAGAATAATATTAATTTGTGTGTGAGGCAGAGCATAATAAATTCTCCATAAGAGAATGCGTATCATGCTATCACAATTTTTTTGTCATAGTTGCGTCAAAGAAGATGGAGTAGGTGGGAATCAAGTGAAAGAAGCACATGGAGTAAATTTAACAAATAATTGTGGCCCTTTAGATTAAAAAAGTGAACGGTTGAGATTTGGTGTCAACGAGTTCGTTGACACCTGGTGTCAATGGATCCTGACTCTTTCTTTATATATAGCATATAGTATAGATATATACACTGATTGATATTTTAGGAAGGTGAATGAAAAGTGAGTAAGGGAAAAGGAAATTATCAAACTAAACCGGCCCGCGAAGTCCCTACTTCAAACTCATATATATACCTTGATGATTCATAACCTATCATAGAAAGCACTAAAATACGTACTCCCGCTAATATCCGCAAAAGAGTTTCGTTTTTTGAATAGCGTGCGATTGGAAGATGGGAATCCCAGCCTTCTACAGATTTCTCGCTGAGAAATATCCGAGGGTGGTCGTGGACGCCGTGGAGGAAGAACCTGTGGTTATCGGTGGCATTCAAATCCCTGTCAACACAAGTATGAAAAACCCTAACAACAAGGAATACGACAACCTTTACCTTGATATGAACGGCGTCATTCACCCTTGCTTCCACCCTGAGAATAGGGTAAAATCTTTCTCTTTCGATTATTATTATTACTATTGCTATTATTGGACACGTAAAAACTTACTTGAACCATTTATTTGATTGCTTGCAGCCATCTCCCACCTCCTTCGATCAAGTGTTTGAGTCCATATTTGCTTACATTGATAGGCTGTTTGTCATAGTCAGGCCTAGGAAGCTGCTCTTTATGGCTATTGGTTTGTGTTTTTTCTTTTATAATTTTGGTCACTATTTTCACAATTTTGTGGATTTGTTCCTCCTATTTTAACACTTTTCCTCCCTTTATCGTGTATTTTTGAACTAAATTTGGTGTTATATGATCCGATGATGAGAAAAGATCAACATCGATGAAATTATAAGAAATTTTTTCTTAAAAACTTTATGGCTAAATTACATCGAAGGTTTTAAGTTATTTAATTATAACACATTGGTTTTAAGTTTTTTTCGTACAACTTACACTGTTTAAGTTATTTAATTGTAACAATGGAAGTACCACATAAAATAGAACATACACATTAGTAGTGTTTAAATAGTGGTATTTCATTGAGTTGTCGGGAACTCTTTCTCTCTTCTCCTTTTCTTAACTTGTGTTGACGAGTCTTTCTTCTCCTTTTTTCTATTCCTTCGGAATTAAGAGTGTTCTTAAGACCATAGTCCCTTTTCGGTTTAATGTCCCTTCGGAATAAAAAAAAGGTCTTAAGTTCATAGTCCCTTCGATATTTTTATGTCCTTCAGAATAAATAATAATTTAAGATCATAGTCCCTTTTTCGGTATAATGTCCTTTCAAAATTATGAATGATCTTAAAATATATTCTTCTTTGATTCTTGAAGAAGTTAGACGTTAGAATGGTGTAAAACCATATTGGAGTGATCATAGTATCATAGTAGGAGAAGTTAATAATTAGAATGGTGGTAACACCATATTTGAGTGGTCTCCACACCATAATAGAGTGGTAACAGTACCATATATTAAAGTGGTTTCAGTATTAAAGAGTTGTCTTAGTACCATATTTGAGGGTGTAATTCTCGAACGGTTTTCTACAGTTAATCGAACAGTTGTAGCTGAACTTGTTTTATCCTGGAGGCGGCGTGGTTGATAGTCTATCTTGCACAATTTTGAACAGTGTCACGAAACGTCTTAAAGAGAGCGACCTGATCGTGACTGAACCTAGTAACCTAGTAACAACTTCGGTAGATAATAGAATTTGGAAATCCAAATACAACAATTTAGAAATCCAAAAACAACAGTTTTAATCTATGGGGTGAATATCATCACAAAGGGTGGTATAGGCCGACCAATCCATGCAGTAATTTTCTGTTTGAATTATGTTGGCATGGTGATCTGAGTTTTAAGTTTTGTATCTCAAAGGCGAAAGCGCTTCAAAGAAAAACCGTTGGAGATGAATGAATATGGTATTTGATTTCATCTAATTTTGAAGCCTTCTATTATAAAATTGTTTGTGGTTTTTAGAGCGGGGAGGGTGTTAGAATTTCTATACTGAAGGGATGTAAATGCTCATGAAAATTCCTGAATTGATGGATCAAATCAAGACAAACCAAACAATATGTTGGCAATTTGTTTCGATGCACACCTTAATGCATGGTGTAAAATCAAACATTACTCATAAAGGTACTTATTTCGATTTCCACATATGTATTGTAACTGTTTCCTTTAGGCTTATAAATGTAAGTGCACTGCTATTTCTAGCGGATAAAAATATCATGACCATTGTAACATAGTCTTTGCGTTGTTATAAGATCTTCTTGGGAAGAAAACATGAGTAATTGGATAAAAACAAGAGTGTTCACTACATTTGTAGATACAACTTACAACATTGTCCTGATCCCTTCTTGAGAAATTTTTTCCCTATAAACATTATTTCCCTAAATGCAATAATGTGTTTGGATTGAGAGTTTAGGAGGGGATCGGAGGGAAGGGTTTACTTTTATTTTTTAAATTACGGACTATATAACATGTTTTTTCTAAAATAAATCATGTGTGATTGAAGTATTATATGATCGTTTATTATGTTAATATGTTAACTTTTTAAAAAATATTTCATAGTGTTCGTAATTTAAAAATGAAAACTAAACCCTCCCCTCCTAAACCCTCCATCCAAACACACCAGACATCAAACGGAAACACATGCATCTTGTATTTAAAAGTGGAACAATTTGTTGGTAATTTAGACCCTAGAAATTGATATGAGTCTTGGATTGGAAAGCTTATATATCATGCTAGTGAAGGCAGTCAAAAAAAAAAAAAATAAGGCAAAGATTTTGTTCACTTTATTTTTAAATTTTCTCACCTTTCCCTTACGAGGAGTGTTAGACATGTTTAAAGGACTGTGTTTTTTATATTGTATCGATAATTTGTATAAATATGTGTGTTGGAGATGTTTAAAGGACTGTATTTCTTAAGTTGTATCGATAATTTGTATAACTTGGTGTTTGAGTTGAATCCAGACATATATTTCAGTTTACCGGGTGTGAAGATTCTCAAAGAATCATGGAACAGAAGATGAAGGAAAGATAGTTGTAGAAATAGAAGTCGTTGTCTTACAATGAGGATCAAAGTACACTTTATAGGGAAAGCATAAAGACTAGCTAAGCTTCTTCATGATTGATTACACTAGAAGAAAAGAGCGGGAAAAGTAGTTTTATCATCTAACTAATAACTAATTAAGCCTAGATGGATAACCCATATAAAAACATAATTCAATAAAAAGAAGGCTCAAACGTTTTTATTTGAAGAGAGAAAAATCATAATTCATAAATCAAAAACCCGCAAATTGCATTACATAAGGAACTAGACCAATGCACCAGATTTCCACTTCAGAGTCTAGACAGCATAAACCTAAAAACTAAAACATCAAAGGAAAACAACCCCAAAAAAGAAAACCGAATAGAATGAAGTAAGAGAAATCAACCGATCAAACCCTAACTACGAGCATAAAGAACCTTTCCAATCTCAAATGAAGCAAAGGCATCAATGCATGCATACTGAACTTGCTGAGGAGTAAGCCTCAGATTATTCCACCTACTCATAGTAATCTTCTTTGGTTTTTCCCGAGAACAATTAAAGCCAATCTTTTAAGTCCAGCACTTCTCAGATGTTCACCCAATCTCTTAGCAGCAAGTGTACCAAGCTCAACGAAGTTTGCAACATGCAAGGAGTAGTCTCTAATAAGCTTCCTCACATCCTCTTTGATACCAACACCAACGAATGTGTTATCTCGGTTCTCAAGAAACGCAACAAGTGATTCTGGGACGCTGGTACATTGCCACCACGCCGTCGGTCACTGTTGGGCAGTCCGGATTGGTGGTGTCGTAGCAGTCAGTGGTGGTTCATTCATGTTCTTCATCCTCCACACCCCTTTATATTTGTTTTTTTTTTTTATTAATTTACTTATTCAAATTGAGACCTGCAACATATTAAAAATCCCCAATTCAAAAATGATTTAACCTAAATCGGGGGGATTCACGTAGAAAAAGTGTTGAATACGCCATAACTGATGATGGCCCCAGAATCGATGAAGGTGCCACAACTGATGGCGGCGTTGGAACTGGTGGTGGCTATTTTTAATCTTTGCAATAGTCGCGGTACTATAACAATGAATTAACACAGTCGACAACGGTTTTTCCCATAAAGAGATCTTAACTAGCAAGCATCTTTGCATCTTTATGGTTTTTCCCATAAAGAGATCTCAACTAGAGCTAGAATGGTTTGTTTCCTAGATTTCTGATAAGTGTTCAAAAATGATATATTTCATGTGTTAATTTAGGCATTTAAGTGACTTGTTTTGCAAGTTATCTAAGGAAAAGCTACAATTTGATGTAATTATGTCATTTATGCTTTATGTGCCTTACTCTACCCATTTGTGCAGGAAAATGCAAGCAAGAACCAAGAAATCACCACTCTTTACAAATACCAACTCGCTTAAGTGAAAAAACTCCAAAGAGTCTCAGAAATCTGGCTTTCAGCACGCTCTCAACATGCCAAAGCGAGTTTCACAGCAAGACCAAACTCGCCCAAGCAAGTCCAAAGCAAGTTCGAAGCGAGAAAACTCCAAAAAGTTCCAGGATTTCAAGGTCAAACTCGCTTAACCAAGTTGAACAAGATAAGAGGACTACGTGGCAGTCATCCTGTGGTGCAACGTGTGATTTCAAGGCAACTCGCTTAAGTGAGTTGAACTTATCAACCCCTTTTAAATAACTTTTTCTCTCATTTTTTAGGGGGAATTCTGATTTGTAGAGAGAGAGACACGATTTTAGAGAGAGAAAAACAAGGGAAACTTAAAGAGGCCATCAAAGAATAAGGAGCTAACAATGATTGAAGGTGGAGTCAAAAGATTCATTGAGAAATCAAGGCTTGACATCACCCATATCTTTTCTTCTCCTTGTAAGGTTACGATGACGATGAGTAGCTAAACTCTTTTATTGGGATTAAATGTATTCTACTCAACTAGTATATATTCCTTTTGATTATGATATTGTATGATTCCATTATCTCATGATATTGATTTTATTCTTGCTATCCATGATTTTAATCTTATAGATTTGAATTTTTATTGAAAAATAGCCTTTGAATCTAGGTTAGAATAATGTGTACTGAACTCTAAATTCTAGACATAGATTTAGGTTTGTCATACCCCAAATTTTGACCACTTTTCTATGTTTTTTACCCATTTTATTCGTACTTTTAAAGTCAGGAATTTTCGTTGTTTCAGGCGAAATTTCGGCAGAGAGGTATTTTAAAATACCTCATTTTGGTTACCGAAAGGGACAGTTTTAATTACTTTTTACTAAATTTTATTTTTATTTCTTGTATTTCTTATTTTTTAATTTAAATTCACTTTTATTTTATATTTATTTTTAATTTTCGTATTTAATATTAATTATATTATATTTTTATTGTGATTTATTTTTTTCCTTCTTTTAAGTGTTCAAGAGCATTTTATTTTAGTCCTTTAAGTCCTGTACACTTGTCACTATCCCATTGGTCCTCTGTCCAAACTTTTCCTCCAAGTTTTGAGTGTTGTGTTGAGGGGTATTATTGTCTTTTCTCAGTATCAGAGGAAACCCTAGTTTTTTCCCTATTTAAGGTCTGTCATAAATGCAGTCCAATCAAGTCAGAAAGAGTCAAATCAGTCAGAAAAACGCGTCAGAAAAAGTGGTCACATCAATCAATCAGCAGCTGCACCAATCACTACACAAACCCTAAAATTTCTCAACTTACCAATTTTCAGATCAAACACCAACTTTTCCACCAATTTCCTTAAGAACATTTAACAATTCACCAAAAATTTCCAGTACTCTTTTATCAAGAACATCATGTAGCATACATCAACAGAAACATCAACACCATTTTCAAATTTGATATCACAACATCACACCTTCATTTTTTCCCGAAAATCAACAATATATACACAGAAGAACAACACTGTTATCCAGATCCATATACATACAACTATAACCCATTATGAATCTACCATACCAACACATAAACCATTTTATTTTCGGATCCAACACCAAAACGCGAAGAATAGCAATATAATCGCGAAAGTGGGATCAACGCCGTTTTCAACACAACAAAAGCAAACCGAGGTATTTAATATTAATTATATTTTGTATTTAGGAATTGATGTAATTTAATTTGTGCACTTTATTTTTTCTTGTCATTTATTTTCTCTTGTTGTAAATATCCATAAATGAGAAGTAGCACCGACACAATCACAATTTATTTACCGTTTTATGTTATAATCGCAATTGAGGACCAAAATGAATTAGGGACCAATTAGGTTAATTATTGGACTTCAAAAAATTTCTTAAAATTGAACTATTAGTAATTTTAGGTTCACTTACTTGAGAGTTTGCTAGGGATCCAATGTCCTTTGTAAACTTCTTCTTTTTTTGTTACGTTACGTCGTCGCGCTTAGTTTTTTTTTAGCTTGCGTTTAGCTCAGAAAAAATCATTTTCCCAAAAAAATCAAATATGCAAAATTTCAAAAATATTTTCTTAAGAAACCTTGGACTTTAACCCAAGAGTTTGTTTTCCTTTTATTTTCTTAATCAAATTTTTAAGCAATTTTAATATCCATATTAGACTTGGATTTCTTTTAATTAAAAGCAAACAACTTCACTTCTTTCATTATTCTATGCCTTTGAGGCCTCTTTTCCCTTCTTAAAACCATTTTCGAAAACTCTAAAAAAATAACTCAACCCACCAAATAAATTTTTGAGAGTGAACTACATTGATTTTGATCCCTTTTTAGGGTATGTAGGCAAATGAGTTAATCCTTCCAAATCAAATAAAAAATACCAAAAACATACTTCTTCTCCTTCCATTCTTTCACTTAGACATTTAGGCAAGTATTTTCAAAATAAGTAAACGAATTGACACAAGATAAATTAGGCAAAAGGTTCCTACGGAGTACCGTAGTCGTGTAGGGTGCTTAAAACCTTCCCTCTGCGAAATCAACCCCCGGATCCATAATCTCATAAGGGTTTTTACTCACTTTTTCCCTTCCCACGAATAAAAGTAGAGAGTTCAAAGATTGACGATTCAAATCAATTAATGGTTTGATATCCGAAAATCGAGGAGCACAAGGTTTAATATTCACTTAAAAGTATTGAATCTTAATGCAATTATATTGGTTAATAGGCTGAGAAATCGTCGATTAACCGATACGATTGAACCCACAAGCTTATTTAGACATGAATAATGTTTGCCGAGCAATACGTCAGAATATCGATCGTTAACTGGAACCTGCAACACTAATCACAAGAATACATATAAGTTAGGTTGATGAAGTTTAATCCTAACATATTCATTTACCTGTTAACTCTCGTACCATTTGCAATTTTATAATTTTCTAGTTTATGAAATGAAAAAAATTGAACTTCTATCACTTGGAACAATATTGATTGTTGAATGTATTAAATATCGCACCAATCCCTGTGGAGACGATAACAAAAATACTTACTTTTGAAACAACATCAATTTCCAAGAAACATCTCCTTCAGCTATGCTAAATATATAGCCATTGGTCGCAAAGTGGGTCTCCTTGACGAAAACCTCTTTTCAAAATAAACACATCAGTTGGACTCCCATTCACAAGCACCAACCCCGTTAATGTTGTGACACATTCTAAAATCAACTTACACCAAAGCGGAGGAAAATTAATTTTTACCATAACATCTCCCAAATACCTCCAATCAACTAAATCATAAGCTTTCTCAAAATCAACCTTAAAAATAAGTAAATTTTTCTTCGACCTACGATCATCATCCACCCATTCATTGGCTATAAGAATACCATTAAATATTTGTTCTCCTTTAATAAAATAAGATTTAGACTTCGACGCCACATTAACGACAACCATTCTCAACTTATTCGACAACACCTTCAACAAAATCTGATAAAAACTACCAACAAAAGATATTGGACGAAATTCAGCTAACCTCTATGGACTCTCAACTTTAGGAATTAATGCAACAAAAGTATTATTGATGTTTTTGGTCACCTTACCATTACGGTGAAATTCAACAAATCTACCTTCAGCATATCTCAAAAATCTTTGATGAATCCCATATTAATCCCATCCGGTCCAAGTCTCTTGAAACTGTCACAATCCCATACCGCCTCCTTTATCTCTTCTAACAAAAAACGTCTTAGTAAGATAAACACCTTCCTCAACACTAATAGACACAGACGCCTTGCCCCTTAACCCAGATTTAGCATCCACCATTTTTTTAAGTGATTTTGAAATGTTGAAAAACAACACTTTTCACACCTTCCACACCCTCTATTTGAATTCCGTTGACATCAATAGAAATAATGGCTTTTAAGCATCCCCGAGAAGACATCACTCCATGGAAAAATTTAGAATTCGCATCACCCTCCTTCAACCAATAATTTCTAGATTTTCGCTATTAAATGCTAGCATGTAATTTAGATCATGCCACAACATATGCTGATAGAATATGAAACTCATCCGCCTCCTCATACTCTAAACCTTGAACCTCCCCTTTAAAAACCAGAAAGGACATACGATCTTTATCACCCTGAGTTTTACTATCTAAAATTTTGTGTATGATTGTGGTGTCATTTCTTCAAACAACCCTTCAACAATTTAAATTTCTCTTTCAATACAAACCCGGTCCACCCATGAACCTGAAAAGACAACCATTTCTCCTTAACAAACTCCATATATCTTGGTAAATCAGGCCAATATTTCAGCAACCGTTGCAGCCTAGGACCCCAATTCTATTTATTAATCATTAAAAGAATCGGACAATGATCAGATAACCCTCTAGGAAGAGAAGCTTGTATAGAAATTGACCAACAAGAAAACTAAGATTCAGATAATAAAAAATGACCTAACCTGCTCATAAACATTCCATCCACACGATACCATGTAAATTTCCGACCACATAAAGGTAAGTCAATCAAGAAGTTACCATTAATGATCTGAATAAACTGAGAAAAATCTTCATAACGATCACCTACTGTTCTACTTCATCGCTCCTTAATGGAACATATAACATTAAAATCATCCAAAATACACCAAATAGCCTCGTGATCATTATTAATCAAATCACCCACCACATCCCATAATCCCCACTATCAAAAAAAGCATAAACATTAGCAATAGAAAACTCCATACTAGTCTTAATAAATATCCCTTTAACCACTAAACAATTCTCCACATTCATATTCATCCAAACATCAACCTCAAGGGAATCCTATGATGTGAAAATACCCCCACAACTACTAAAGGCCTATAAGAAAAACCAACAAAAGTTGACTCCCACAAAAATCGACACACAAACTCATCCACAACCTCCAACTTCGTCTCTTGGAAACACATTAATGCCCTCGCACATTGTAAGAAACAATCATCATGACCACCACCCTCCTGCTGCAAGGTATACCTGCTATCCCATTTTTTCTCATTAAAGTTGTAACTTGCTAAGCTTGAATTGCTGTAACATGGAAATTATGATATATCTCCAGCTCCCATGCTCTTCCTGAGCCGTACAGGAAACTTATGACCGATCCAAGCTCGCCAATTATTGATTTTTATCCAACCGGTATGTCTATAATACAAGCATACACCCAATATTTATAAGTTTCACTGCTGCTTTATCTTTATTGCACTATTGCTCTCCTATTTAACATTTTTATCCTATTTGATGTTGTTAGATTTTGAAGTGGACATGAATGGAAAACGCTTTGCTTGGCAGGTTTGCCTCATTAAATTTGCTTTTATCTTAACAGGACAACACCATATATATTTTGTGTTTGTAATACAATCCTTCTTTTTGCAGGGTATTGCAAAGTTGCCTTTTATTGATGAAACGCGACTTCTTGCAGCAGTACAGAAAATAGAAAACTTTTCAACAGTATAGCTCTCTCCTTTATTAAGTTTTATTAATGTGCATTTTCAGTTCGTTCTCTACCCATTCCCACGCTTCTTATCATATACTAATGTTAATTATGTTTTGTTGGTATCCTGTCTATTAATAAAACAGCCAGAGGAAAAGCGACGAAATGCAATAATGTTCGACATGTTTTTTGTGAACTCATGCCATCCTCTCTCTGCGTGCATTAGTACACTCGACAACAAATGTAGAAACACGTCTAACTGTGAACGTGCCAATGTCAAGGAAAAAATCAATCCCATAGAAAGGTTGGTTCCTAATGCTTTGAATTTTTTGAACTACTTTTGGGAGAGGAAGATTGGTGTATAATGCATTATTTACGATAATGAGCCGTATACATCATATATCCTATTTATAATGAAAAAATTAAGATCTTGCTCAACTATTTTCTGATGTTATTTATGGATACATGCAGTGGGGGAATGAATGGTTACATATCCTTCTGTGATGGAGAACCTTGCCCTCCTTTCTTCAGGTCACCTGTTGCAGGCATGGAAGACATCATCGATAATCATGTGATGTAAGTTTTTCAATGCGGAGTATAATATAATAAGAACTTTAAATCAAGTGATGTAATTTTTATTTTTTTAGAACTTTAAATCAAGCGAGTAATTTTTTATTTTTTTTATATGCTGTACTGGTGTTCAGTGTGCAATATATCGACTTCCTGATGTGCATGAACATATTAACCGACCACTACATGGAGTTAAATTTCCAAAAAAGGTATTAAACTTTCTACCTACCTCTTACTTTTAGTGCTCTAACTCTCCCATGTTTCTCTTTTCGGGTTTAAAACCACGTGTGCACCATTTGTGCAGACTGTGGCGATAGAGGATTTAAAACCTGAACCTGTTATGTGGCATGAAGATTCTGGTAGGAGATATGGAGAAAGTCAAAGGTAAGGCTTTGGTTTAATTATATTGGGCTAAAAGTCTTATAAGCTCAATCGGTTACTTACTGTTGAATAGCATGAAATATCTTGTCATCTAGCTGACTAAATTTGTTTACTGAAGCTCTGGTTTTTCTATTTTAGGAAAAATCCTTCGGGAACTTATTCTTGTCGGAAACTTAAGGAGGCAGCATACAGACTTGTTGTCAATTCCTTGCATGTCAAGATGGATGCAAATAGATGCCATCATCCCATGAGTCGATCAACAATGCCTTATGCTGCACCAATCGATCATAGACAATCATGGCCTCGCAATAACTATGAATCACACCCTGGCTATAGTTATGAATCACGCCTAGGGTATGCTGCAATGCCACCGCCTTTATCAACTCCTCCACTGTTTGTACCATACAATGCTGTCCCTACTGCTCAGTATGGTTATAACCAACCATTCTGGCCACCAGCGATGCATACTCATCATCATCAATCAAACTTTTTTGCAAGAAATGTCCATCATAACCCTAAATCACATGCTTATGAAAGAAATAGCCATTATGTTAATTGGGAGAAGTATAAAGGTTCATGAATACACAAGGTTTATTTGACAGTCACAATCAACGCTGGTCGCCACAGCCAAAACTTCCAACCAGATAGAGTTGGACTCCACGAAGTAACCCAGATGTATGCAGGGAATATGGGCAACATTTGGCCAATCATTGTTGGCACGATAGCGAGTATGTCAAATTGGTTACAAATAGAGCTTCTGACCTGCGAAGTAACCCAGGTTTGTAAAGGGATGTTGTCAACATTCGGCCAATCATCATTGGCACAATAGTGAGTATTTGTAGCACCTCAAATGGTTATCAAATTTGGTGGCTACGAACTGGCATGAAATGCTTATTTCAAACTATTATGCTGTCACATAAAAATATAGGTTATGGTTTTTCATTTAAGATAGCAAGAATTGTAAATAGATTTGCCTGCTACGGAATGAATGAAATAACAGTTTTGTATATAATTTTTAATTTAACCTTTTGTTATGTTTTGTACCCAAAATATTCAGTTAGTATAATAATTGTTTTGTACCTACCTCCTTCTCTTCACTTATTTCATCTTATTAACTTAACTAGTTGAATATATTTGTTATCGCATGTAGCGGCGAAACTAGCAAAAAATTACGCAGGGTTCAAGTATAAAGATAAAATAAAATATTTTAAAAACCAACATATTAAATTTAAGGGTAAAATATATTTTAGTCTCATAAATTATAAATTTTTTAGGTTTAGTTCATACAAAACTTTTATTCAATTTCTTTATATATTTTACAAAAAAAATTAGTGTTATTAGTCTTACCTTTAAATTCTATAAACAAAAATTGAGGACTAAAATTAAACAAAATTTTAGAAACTTAACTTAATGTTTATTATTTAAGGTAACTAAATATAAATACTTGCCGATTAATGTAAGAATAATATATTTTTTTTTTGGGTAGCCAAGGCTATGCCCTCATCACATGAGATTGCTGTGCGTATAGTTACCGATGAAGTTCTCACGAACGTGGTTGTAGAGATTATGTTGAAGTTACTAATGAAATTCAATACAAATATTAGTTTTATCCTTCAAAAAAAAAATTAGTTTTAATCCATTAGTTGAGGAATCAGGACGGGATAAACTAAATATTAAGTATGAATTTAGCAGTAGTGTTATAAAATAGACTAAAACGAGATATAGAAGATTTGAGATTTTGTATTATTCTTCTAAATTGTGTTCTTTATAATGTAACATAGCGTCATATTTATAGGACACAAATGTTATAAGTTACAAACACACATCAAGGGTCATAGGAGTAAAAACCAATAACAAAGGGCTAAATCATTTACTCATAAGAGTTAAACAATATAGAAAACCTAGAGAAAATGGACATCCACTTCCATCTTTAATTCAAAACATAACTTTTCTTAATCATGAAACCATTGGAGTTGAACTCAAAAAGTTGAGTGATATGGGAACTGCAAGAAAGAAAATATTGGAAAATATGCAGCATGTGAGATTTGAAAGCATGACCTCTAATACAAAACAAAATGCACTCATTGCCACTAGACTACTGCTATAATTTTTAAGCCTCCTGAGTTTCAACTAAAATAATAGTATCATTTATTTGTATGACATCCCCTTTAAAATTACAGCACTTTTTTTTTTAAAGGAAAATTACAACACTTTATCAACCTATGATTTTGTTGTTTTCTTATGCATATGACCTGCACTTAAACGTATTCATACTTAATTTACTAAATTTGTATTTTTTAAATATACGATTTTTTTATTAAATTTATAGTTATGAAATTTATTTAATAATTATTATTAAAAATTAAAATATAAACTTGTTCAATCTGATTTAGTACATGTACATTTTTCTATAAAACTCGAGTTATACGAGAAAGTCATCCAGTTTAGACACAAGCTTCAACCAACAACCTAATGGTTCGACCAATAAACCAATGAACCATTATATTGACTGGCGTGATCACCGGTCCAGTTTTTGTTGATTTGAAAAAAAACCTTTGCACACAAAATAAATAAACTAAGGTGATAACATATCGCATTGCATTGTCTTAGTCCTCTTGGAGAAATAACCATTGTGAAGTTTGGATGAAAATGAGAAAATATGAGTTTTTTTGTGAAAAATGAACTTGATTATGATTTTGATGAGAATTGAGGTTATGTTTTCTCAAAATATATTAGGCAAGAAATTTTCTTCAAATCAAACAGTATATTTTATCAAAATATATTCAGCAATATTTTCATAATATATATGTAATAAAGAAAGAAAGATGAGTAAAACCGTTGTCCATGGCGTTGTTGGCATCGAGAGAAACCATAATGAATTCATCTCCGCCTACTCATGAGGATGACTATGATGGTGATGAATTGAGCTCCTCTTGTTGGTTGGATCTTGCATAGCTAAATAGATCCAAAGTATGTATATCCTCCATTTTCGTGTGATCATATTCCTTTTCAAAATAAGATCTTCACATAAGCAAGTTGAAATTAACGAGATAAATAAGGGAATCAATTAACAAACAAGTATAATTGTCTAATATATACAAAGAAGATATTTAAATATTTCATCACAACAAATTTTATTCTCCAAATCAACGATATCCACACGACAGAAAAAATAAAAGGATAACTTTCATGAGAATCAAACAATTAATATCAAAGTCATAGTTTACTCATAGAAACCACTTAAAGGTAAAGGTATTAAGAAACACGCCAGCAGATTATTGGAATAGAAGAAAGATATAAAGAAAAGAATGATTCTTCCCTTTGAGATGCGATTTAACCTAGGTTTGAAAAACAGCAATGAATTCTTTTTGGCATTAATGGTGACGACAAGCGATGAGGAATAGATATCACTTGGTGCTTGCAAAGATTGATCGCTTCGAGGCAGTTTGATCGTTTGATGGCTTCGCGGGAAAATTGAAGCCTGAGCTGGTTTGGTATTCGCCGACTCCTCTCTTTTGAGATCGCCGGTAGGTTTTTAGGTTTATGAGTGTGGTCTAGGTTAGTTTTACCGTTTCCCATAGACGGCGCCAATTGTGCTTGCAAAAGTACAATAATAGAATCTAAGGTTAGACTTTTTATGTGATGCCTTGAGAATGCTCTCAAGAGGGGTATTTATAGCCCTTCGTGGGCTTGCATTTCGGTGATTTAAGCCCCAAGAAGCTTGGGCCCTAAGTCACTCTAGAGTATTCTAGATGTTTCTAGAAGCTTGTCAAGACGGCGCCCTTAGGGCTCCAGGAGCCCTGGGGGGGGGGGGCGGGGGGGGGGGGGGGGGGGGGGGCATATGTGCCCTTAAGGATAGATTGACGGTCCAGGGGTTGATCCGAACTTTCCGAAATGATTCTTTTAATCTATTTAACTGTTGTTATGGTTTCTAAACCCTTGGAAACATCAAATGGATTGGATTGAACTTGATTTTGTGAATCGAATTGGAATTAATTTTAAAGTGTTCAAGAACATGAAATTTTTTAAAACTCGTTTTTATCAAGCGAAATGCTAGCGTTAAGGTTCATTTTATGTAGAATTGATTTTAAAATGGTTTTGAAATGTGTGTGTGAGCTTTAACTTGGACTTACTTTAAAAAATGGAATTCATTTTGAAAAGTGGTAAAACGAGACAAACTTTGGAAATTCTTGGATATAACCGGAATCAAGCTAGGATGTGGATATGTATGAGTTGATGTGACCATATGTAATATGTGTATATGCTTGTTGATGTGTTTGACCATGAATACCTTGTCTTTGGTGAATTACTTAGAAAAAGATGATTTTTGTGAAAATAGACGAACTTTGTCAAATTGAGGTTTTATAATGGAATAACTTATAATTGGCTTTGTATTTATGATAATATGATATAATAAGAATGCATCAATGATGATTGAATGTTTAATATGATGAACGTCATGGTGTGGTTAGTTATCCGTCTTTTATGGAAAAATGTGAATTTGTGAAACGTTATTGTTTCTTGAGATGAAAATAGTTGATGATGATTATGATAATGATGTATTGGTGATATAATTAGATGAATTGATGATGACTTGTTGAATTGTGACTTGTTGATTGTATGAATGTGAATTCTTGATAATGCAAATGTTGGTGAAAAACATAATCAATGATGATTATTATGTTAAATTGGTGAAGATATTATATGATGTGTGAATTGTATAATATAGTTTGGTAAGTTGTACATTGTCGTGTCATTACGTGAAGTTCATGCATTCATAGTCATATTTGAGGTGTTTTGAAGAATGTAATTGGTGATATTTATTACATAGCTTCTTTAGAACATAATTTGTGATGTTTATTATGTTGGTGGATTCAATACGGTAAAATTATCTCTTGAATCTTATTGGTAGCACATGCATCTAGAAAAGTCTAGAACATTGCATACATTTGATAATTTGTGAAAGGTGTCATATTTGATTATGTGCTTGATGGTTATGTGTGAACTTGATGATTTATGTACTTGGTGAAATTTGGTGAAAAAGTGAAGATGTGAAAATGTACTTGTTATATTATCATGCTTGTATGCTTGACGTTTAATAATGATGTTGAATTCATCGTGAACAATTTAATTAAACGTCATTAATCATTTGAAATTAAGTATACAGCTATACTTTTGTTTGATTATGCTTTAATTGTGGAATGTTATCTAACCCTTAGTGATCATTTGGTTGACAACCTACCTTATTCGTATGAATGGGTAGACGGCTTGCAAGATTAGTCGCGTTGCTTGATGTGAGTATGCTTGAGGCTAGCATTTGGATGCTACCTCGTTTCTTTGCTTTGAAGTCTTAGTGTCGGACTCTGATTAGGATGTTTGTCTGTCATTTATGTTTTATGACTTGATGAGATTTTATCATTCAGTATGTTGAAAGTTGAGACTTATATTTGGTGATGTATTATGATTAAATGTGACATGGCTACTTGGAGATTTATTTATCTGTTGGTGAGATATTATGATATTATTCCGCTGCGATGTTTTAAAAAATTAATTATGCATGTTTGAGCTTAAAGAAGAAGTAACATCTAAATTCTTTATATGATTGTATCATTTGCGTGTTTTATCACTTTAAGAGTTTACATGCATGACCATAAGCGCACGGGCTTTTAGAATACACCTTAGGAAGAGGTTCTGTGCCGGTTCTATGGTTGAGATACCGTTCAACGCTATGAGAGAATAAGAGAATAATGTGAGTATGAGAGAGAAAGTTGTCAAAAAGTTGTCACAAAGTAGTTGTACAAATATCATTTCTCTAGTTTATTAGCAACCATATAGAAATGTTTTGACGTTATTACTGAATCCATTTCTTAAATTCAAGGCGACATTAGTAGTGTTTAAATTGCGGTATTTAATTTTAAATACTTATTTTTTAAAGAATAGTAAAAATAATAGTAATTATTATTTTTTATTCATGGATATCATCTATACTATATATAAAGAAAACTACCTATTTTAACTCTTTTGGGCTC
>Ga0228710_1005564_pt1 | contig 19517 bp, 9 predicted proteins | sample MedpolnodulmetaG_FD_177995 | JGI IMG/M metagenome (GOLD analysis project Ga0228710, IMG submission 177995) | Root nodule microbial communities from Medicago polymorpha collected in Santa Monica, California, United States - pink nodules | ecosystem: Host-associated > Plants > Roots > Nodule... | reverse complement strand
ATAACATGTAAACAGGGCATAGTAGATCTAAACCTTTAACAATATGCATATCATAGTCCAAATCACTAACAAAACATCAAAAAGAACAAAGATTTAGTAATTTACCAGCAATGATGAGTGTGTCTTTGAGAACCTGAATTCACACCTTCAAGAACAAAAACAAAGATTTAGCTATCTGTGAATAATTAATCGAGGGTTTCAGCAATAAAATAAGTAATTAGCTAATAAAACAAAAGTAATACGAACCTGAATTTCACCTCCAAAAACATATGCAAATCAATGGTTTGAGATGGTTTCGATGGGTTCGCCGGTTTGGATGTGTTATTCGGTTTCGGCGAAAGGGTTCTGGGTAGAAGAAGGTTATGTGAATGGAAGAAAAGAAAGAAAAGGGATAAAAGGAATTGTTGAAAAAAAGGAGGGGAAAAGAGGGAAAGTTAAATGTAAGTGCGCCTAGCTTGAAAAATAAAATTGTAAATACCGGCGGGTCAAATTGCCAGAATATACAATCGGTGTTGTTTGAATAAGACATTGCATATAGTGGCGGCTAAAACCGCTGTAATACACAGTATATAGTGGCGTTCAGTAAAACCGCCGTAATAGACCATTAATAGTGGCAGTTTTCTACAACCGCCGCAACAATTTGTAGTGGATTATGCTATACGGAAATCTTATACTGAATATTTCTGAGTATTTTCCGTAGCAAACTCCAAAATTTGTCGTGCTCTTGAACTTCATAAGTAAGCAATTTTATGCTTTAATGTTGTCTTTTCATCTCTCAAAACGGGTAAGTATTAGTTAGCGATATTTTTTTTTTTTTTTGGGTACAATTAGTTAGCGATATTTATGTTTAAAAGAATAAAATTACATAATTTTTGATGCAGGAGGGTTTTATTAGTAATTTAGTAGTATTTATTATTTAAGCAAATCTTAGTAATTTTCTAGAACTTTATATTATTATTTCGTTTTATTTTATTTCGGCCTACAGGTTTGTTATTTTTTTCACTATATAAGCAGAACTTATGCAGCCTAAGATGCACATTTTTTGATTCAATAAAATTATTCGAGATTTTCTCTCAATTCTGGTGGATTCCGAAACCCTATTTTCACAAGTTCGTCGTTTGCGAACTTGTTCCTTTCAATCTAGGTTTAGCATTTGCTAACCTACGCTCCCGTACTGCGTCACTTGGTATCAGAGCATGGTTTCTCCTGTTCTTTTTATAACGGATCAACCATGGGAGATCAACTGATGACGAGGGAAGAGTTTTCCAGCATAACCGCGACTCTTACCACGACCATCAAAGCTCTCTGTTAGATCAGATGGCGACGTGGACAACTAAGGTTGACAACAACAGCAACAACAACAGAAACAATTTGAACAAAGGATGAGGACCAATTCCAGTTAGTAGGGTTCGTAATAACATCCCTACTATTGTTACGTACCGAAAATCAAAACATACCTATGAATCTGATTTGGAATACTATGAGCGTAGATATTACAACAAGTTGAAGGATGATTACTACAAGTTTGAAATCTCTGATTCGATGTATCGTTGTCCGTTTTGTTACAACAAAGATTACTCCTTGACCAACCTGTTGAGACATGCTTCCAGAATATCAGATAACTCATGTAAGACGGTTAAAGATATTGCTAAACACTCTATTTTGAAAACGTATATTCTATGAATTCTTACGTCGTTGAAATAGGAGATCGACGTTGCTCGAACAATCGAAGCGTTTCCGACGTTTGTGGATTCAGTCGAAAAACATTCAGCCACCAAACCTGTTGCTAGTATTGAGGAGACTGGTGAGCACATGGTTTCACTTTGTGATGGATCAAATAAGAATGAAGAATCACGAAATAAAGAAAGGAGTACTAATGTGAAGAAGACTGAGAATTTCATGTTTGTTCCAACTATTAATCCAAATGATGGAGGAGTTTGCAACGCCGTGTCAAACACTCATGCGTTCAAGGAAGGTGATGATTCAATATCAACATGTCACACATATAACAAAGGAGATGGCAATTTAATATTGGGGAACGGTGTTTTTGACAGGACTGAGAACAATTTAATTCCTCAGCCTTACAACAAGGAACATGACAGTATTATGTTAAGTAGCCACTTATTCAATAAGATTGAAGAATACACCATATCATTGGGTTACGCTTACCATCAAAGGGTAAATAACATGTCATTTGTTTCTTGGTCTTACAATAAAGGAGAAAGCACTATCATATCTTTTGGTGGCTGCAAATTTTTAGGAGCACAAGGAGATGGTGCAGATACAACAACTATTCAATGGGGTGACACTGCTGCAACACCTGGTCCAAGAGGGAATCCAATGGGAACATATGGTTCAGCAACTTTTGCAGTTAACTCACCTTATTTCATTGCTAAGAACATCATATGCAAAAACACTTTTCCTCTTCCTCCACCTGGAGCAAAATTGGAATGCCTAAAGCAGTGGATGCCACGGGAAGCTAGTGGTTCAATCACGCATGTTACATATTCATGTGATAGTCAATCAATATATGCAAGCTTTGAAGATTTTAGTTTGGAGAAAGAAAGCCGTGATGATAGAGTGTATCATGAAAATTACTTCAAATATGCGATTATGTCTGAATGTCAAAAACATTATGTTGTGGCTGTTCTTCACCGAAAAACGATTGATAAGGGAAGTATTTGTGTTCCAACAATTCTACTCAAATGGAAGACTTTACCTCCTAAGTACGGCAATTGGAATTTTTCTGCTAATGTTGATCATGTGTTTGTGGTCATAAGTGATCAACGGGACAAGATAAAAGAATATGAAGCTCAAGACATAAAATGCAAGGATTTGACATACACTATGGAAAAGTCTCTAGCAGATGAAGGCATGGAGTTTCAAGTTGATTCATGGTGTTTGGATAATGCTAATTGGAACCAATCCGGGGAGCTTCTGTCGTGTCACTCTTATTATTTGCTTGAGATTTGTAAAATGGAGGATCAAGAAATTATTCGGCATGCTACTACATTTCTTCAATGGGATCCAGGAGGGTGGTCTCTTGTTCATTGGAAGAGCCAACATGCATGAGAATCACTTTTTCAGAATGAGAACTCGGGGTCGAGTTCTTCAGAGGTGGAGGAGACTGATGCAGGAGGGTTTTATTAGTAATTTTCTAGAACTTTCTGTTATTATTTCGTTGTATTTTATTTCGGCCCACATGTTTGTTATTTTTTTCACCATATAAGTAGAACTTATGCAGCCTAAGAGACACACTTTTTGATTCAATAAAATTATTTGAGATTTTTTCTCAATTCTGGTGGATTCCGGAACCCTATTTTCACAAGTTCGTCGCTTGCGAACTTGTTTCTTTCAATTTAGGTTTAGCGCTTACTAGCTTACGCTTTCGTACTGCGTCAATCTTTTAACTTAAATTGAGGCTCTATTCAAAAATAAACTTTTTTTTCACTAATAGAAAGAATAGTTAGAGATACAGCTAGTAATTTTCAATCGTAATATTGGTAGTTCATACTCATTTGTCTACTTTACTGAACTTTGAAGTTAGTTATGCACATGGGGTACCGATATAAATTTGTAGGTAACAATATTTGGAATTATAGGCAAACTCATGTGTTACGACTCTTGATCTTCTTCATCATGAAATAGAACATAAAAGATTCCTCATTACATGAGCAATGTACATCTTCAACAACCAAAACAAAAGTCTGTCTAGTTTTATTGCCGCGAAAATGATTTTAAAAGAATTAATCTTGTAAAATTTATTTTATCTGAAGTGTCTTAAATGTAACGTTTATGTTCTGATAATTATTCATATGAGAGTGAATTGACTAAATAAATTTAAAGTAAGTTGATTATACAAAAAAAATGTATAAGTAAAAAACTTTCAATTTTAGATTAAAGTTAGAATCGATTTTAGAGAAAAAAAATCAATTTTACTCTTTGAAATCATATCAAAATTGATTTTAGAGAAAAAATCAATTTTGATATGTTTGCACATCCAAACATATCAAAACTAATTATACATCTTTGAAATCATATTTACTGATTCAAAAGTGAAACCAAACATAGACAATATGTGAAAACTTATCCAACCATAAATTGTAATATTCCTTCCAATAGATCAAATAAAGATTGTTCTATTAGAAAAAGAAAAGGAAGGAAAAAAAAAAGGGGTTAAATAAGTTTTTAGTCCTTATAAATATTGTGAATTTTGATTTTAGTCCCTAAAAAATTAAACTGAATGTTTTCATCCTCACAAAAAAATTTATTTTGTTTTTGGTCCCTAATGAATATAATTTTGACATGTTTTTGAATTTTTTAAACACAATAAGAATATACAGAGGTTGAACATAATAAACGAACATAATATAGATACAATTTGAACATAAAAGAGTTATAATCTTGATATTTACATGAACATAAATTTGGCTTTAAGGACAAAAAACAAAATAAACATTTTTATGAGGATGAAAACATTCAGTTTAATTTTTCAAAGACAAAAATCAAAATTTAATATATTTATAACGACGAAAAATTTATTTAACCAAAAAAAAAACGCTAACATCAAGGCCATGAGAAACACGACGAGATACGAAGCCTTATAATATGCTAAAGAGACAAAAGGTGAGAAAGAATGTAACTTTTGTTTAAGCTTACGTTTCACTCGGCACTGAACATTTTGCACTTTGCTTTTGTTATATATGTGTTGTTTAACTCAGTTTAAAGCTGCAACAATAAAAACACGAAAGTGAAGAAAGGAATAAAATAAAGCAATACACTTTGTTTTCTGAGATCTGATTTTCTTCACTTATACTTTTTTATTAACCTAATAATTTTCCTCTAAAATTACCTAATAATTTTCCTCTAAAATGTTGCATTAGATTAGCAGCAGTTTAACCTAACAAATTTCATCTAAAATACAGCGCACCAAATTAACCTAAAAAATTTCATCTAAAATGCAGCAATCTCTAATATTTCATGAGTTTTTCATTCATATCATGTTGTGTCATCGTTTGTATATATTTATTGTTTCTGTAGACTTTTTTTTGACAAGTTGTTGTACACGTATTTAATACGTTTACAAACAGAATACCCTAATTTCCATGCAAACTCGGCTAAAAATGTTATATCACACACTTTCACTTTGACAACAAATTACTAATAAAACAAAAATCATTAATTAGGAAAATCATTGTATTTAATTTCATGACGAATTTTTTTATATTTAAGTTATACATCAATTGTATAATTTTATTATAACGTTTATTTGATTTAGATTTTAATCATACTTCTCTTTTTGGTCTTCTTTTTATGTTGATTTTATCTTATGTTTTTGATTTGGACAATAAGATGATTATGCTGCTGATGAAATTCGAGGAGAAATTAAAAAAGGAGACAATGACTCTTTTATTTTTTTCAGCCACACCCACGCTTCTAAAAAAAAATCCAATCTCTCCCGCTTTGGCAGAAGCTATGGCTCCGGTGTGGTTCCTTCAATTGAGCTTTAGGTACTAACTTGGACTCTCACACAAATATAAAAACTGACTCTGAGTATAATTCCAACTTTGAGTATAATAACAATTTTATAATTTTGTTAATTTAATAACGGGTACGAATTCCTACGTGTTTGGGTATTTAAAAATTGCTTATTTTATTTTGTGTCTTAATAATTTTACAAAATCCAGTTAATTTCATCCGCTTGTGCATCTATTGATTTACATGTACTTAAAAAAAGTTTTTTATTCTATTTGTGTGTACCTATTAAGATATTTGTCTTGTATTGGTCAATGGTCAATTTTATTTGCGGATATCACACATACCGAATTTCATTCATCCTTAATTATATGTCTAACCCAGACAACGCCGAGTAAATAAACTAGTTAAAATTAAATTATTCTTACCTAAGATGTGATCAATTGCAACACAAAAAACACATGTTTTCGTTCTCACACCAATGTAATGTACAAAATTATATTTTGTTTGTTGTGTCCATTGTCTACTAAATCTTGTACATATTTTTTGAAAATAATAATAAAAATACATGATAAAAGTTGTCTGATAACTTCAAATATTTTTTTTGAGTAAATTACACTTTCCTCAAGATGTTTGAATTATATTTCTCTTCCATCTTATGTTAATATATATAATTACACTCCTTTTTTTATTCAAAACATATTAGAAAACATTTCACACTCCATCCTCGAGAAGTTTGAATTACATTTTTCTTATCTCTTATGCTAAAATCTACATTTTCCTCCCCTTCCCTTAATAATCTAGCAAAAAAAAATCTAACACACCATGAAGAAAAATAGTATTGCGGGTTCATTTTAATATAATCAAAATTCGAATGCATATTTTTTTGCAATTTTCGTTTCACAATTTCATTAACATATAGTTTTAAATCCTATTATAAAATATAAAACAACACAAAATAAAATTAAATATGTAAAAAATTACTAAAGTTGATAAAATGTGGTTATTTAAAAGTGAATTTTATACTCTAAATTATACATTTAATAACAAAATATTTAAATTTAATTATCATTGACATTTAAATTATAAAGAAATTAATTTATTTTCCTTAAATGGTAGTTCACAATTAATATATCAATTAATATATATTATAAAAATATTTAATTATGTTAAATAGATTAAAGTGTAGTGCATACAAGGAGATTGCTTTCATGTTAGAGGGGTAGCTATGACTATCCTAAAGAGAGAAAAAATTATTGAATGAGTAGATATATTTTTATAATAAGCTACCCCTAATAATATATATTGATTACCCCAAGTTTGATTTTAGATGGAATGATTTTTTCTTTCTTTCTGACTTTACTTACTTTTCAATGGAACTCTGGATTAATAGAATCGAAGGGTGAACATAAAAAAATATACATATTCTTTGAATGATAATGAAAATATGATGACAATAACAATAATCTCTGACTTTCTCAAAAAAATAATTCTATCATTATTAACCCTTTATTATAACAAACCCATTATTAACACTTTGATTTTTTTTTTCTTTATAGCTAAAAAAAATTAATTAGTAAATTTTAACCCTTTATAATCCATTTTTGCTGCTTTATGTGCATTTGATAAAGTACATTTTATGTACGTAATAGTCATTGTGAGTTTTTTTTTCTTATAGGTTAAATTTACTATTAGTTTCAAAAAAATATTTTATTTTTTTTATATGTGTCCACCTTAAGAATATATTGCTAGCTTCGCCGCTGAGTGCATATTTAATTATTAAGGAAAAAGATTGTAATTCAAGCATCTTATAGAAAATAGGAAAGATGAGTAAAAAAATTTCTTTTCAAGAAAGTGGAATGAATAGATAAATGAGTAGAGAGAAACTGATAAAAGAGTCAAAGATAAGTTTATCCTTAGTAATTAAAATTTAAAAATTAATTTATTTTGTTAATATAGGAATCAAGTGTTTCCACGTATCTTATTCAAAGATATAAAAAAAAACCTATAAATCATTGTAACAAATATAGTAAATGTATTTAAGAAACACAAACATTAATAGACTACATAATTAAACCTATGTCGGTTGGTTTGGTAGTGGTGTTGGTTTGTGATCTTGGAGTGTGCTCATTTTCAAGGTCTCAGACTCAATTCTCTTTGGTATCAAATTTAAATGAGCTAGTTTAAAATACGGAACTATGATTTTTGTGGCCTTATGCTTAGGTTGACCATTTGAATAAGATTTTATTTTGATTTTTCATTGGAGTTAATCATATTTGAGATCGCTGAATTTGCAATTATTCAAGGTGTGCTGTTCACGTTGCACTTGTGAATCTATTCCATTACCTTACTGCACTTGCGCTACTTCTGTACTTTACACAGCTGCGGCCATGCCCTTTGATTGGCCTGCCGAGCTGGCTCCAGCTGCTCCAGAAATCTCTTCAGTCCTCCACCTCCCAAACCTGTGCAACGTATTTCCTTCGCACAAGCACTGACAGCCGCACCAAAGACCTCCTCTAATGATAACTTGCCTAAACCTTTAACTAGAGGGGAGTCTGTTAGCATCACAATTACACAGCAAATTTATGAAAAAGGATTGGAGATTTGTAAGATTAACCTAAGGGGTCGATTGGTCCTAAGCAAGGGATACAAGCCCTACACAACCAAGGATATTCACCTAAAGCTACAAAAACAGTGGAAGATGACTGGTGAATGGAGCATGAGGCCCTTAGGGAGGGGATTTTTTGAATTTACATTCGCCTCTGATAATGACGTGCGCATGGTGTGGGCAACAAGAACCGTAAACCTCAAGCCGGGGCTTCTAAGACTATTTGAATGGACCAAAGATTTCAACATGCATAAGAAAAGGAACACTCATGCTCAAGTGTGGATTCGTTTGATGGAATTGCCACAAGAGTACTGGATGGATAGGACGTTACGTGAAATTGCTAGCGTCGTGGGCACACCGCTTATTATTGACAATGCAACGTCCAAGAGACTATATGGTCATTATGCTTGCATCTTAGTCGACATGGATTTTTCACGAAAGATTTTCCATGAAATCACGGTTGAAAGGGAAGGATACACTTTTAACGTCGAGGTAGCTTATGAGTGGCTCCCTGATTTCTGTTCACACTGCCAAAACATTGGAAAGATACCGGTCCCAACACCGAAGCCAACTTGGGTCCCTATTACTGACAACCTTTCCGGCATAGGGTCTTCTCTTGCATTCGCTCGCCCTCAACAAGATGTACCAACTCCTACAGCAGAGGTACAACACCTTCCACCACCGCAACCAGTTCCTACAGCAGAGGTACATCACTTTCCACCACTGCAACAGACGGTTCAGGTACCCGTTCAACATGATATTACATTCACGATAGACAAAGACCAAGAATCAGAATACACCAGTTCGGTTGAGAATGTCTCTGATGATCAACATGACATTGTTATTATGGAGGAGGAAAATTCAGATGCACAACTCGAGGTAGACACAGATATAAATATTCATGTCGACGACAATTTGGAGCAGACAAATGATTCCTCTTTACCTTTTCAAGCAACCACGGTAAATACTTCTAATTTGTCACAAAATTCTTTCAATATGCCACTTGAAAATGCTAGAGATGAAATTGTTTGTACTGAAACTACTCATGAGGTTCCAATTTTGATGCGGTCCGAACTTTAGATGTTAGCTTTATAGCTGCAAGTCCTGATGCAACTATAGACCCAACTTTACAGAAAGAGATGGATTTTATGAAAACTTGGCTAGATAAGGCTGCTGAAACTGACGTGCCTTTCTCCCCCGTGCTCTCCAAGTCTCAAAAAAAATAAATTAAATAAGCATAAGCCAGGTTATCAAACTCGTTCACTGGGTCCTCCTCCAATCTCTAAATGAAGATTTTTTTTTTTTGGAACATTAGGGGGATCGGTAACAATGATTCCCGTATAGCATTTAGAGATAACTGTCATTTAAATACTCCTTCTTTGGTATTTATTGGTGAGCCTATGGTGTTGTATGATTCAATTCATGCTTTCAAAAATCATTCGGCCATTCCTATGCGTTTCAGAAACCGTTGGCATAATTGCTTGCAGCTTGGATTATTTGTTATTTGTTCTCATATTTACAGGGAGGGAAATTGTTGTGCAGACGCTTTGGCTTCCTTGGGGCATGAGTTGCCTGACACTACTTGGTTCCACATTATGCCAGTTTCTTTGTCAATTGATTTCAACAAAGATAGAAATGGGCTGCCCAACTATATATTACCGTAGCCATTTCTGTCTTTTTTTCTGTTTTGTTTTTTGCTTTGTTTTGAGGGTATTGGCCTAATCCCCCTCCTTCGTACAATTTTTCCCTTTTTTTAATAAAATTACTACGTATTAGAGAGGCGGTAAAGGATGAGAGTTGCTGTTGGATGCCAACCTAGTTGGGATGTTTCAGCTTCTACCTGATGCCTAACCTCTCTGTTTGCCTATAAAAAAAAACTAGTTTAATTTCTTAAAAAAAAAAGGTGGACTACATAATTTTTTAATAAATGTGAAAATTGGAAAATGTTCTTAGAAAAACGAATCAGTTTTTTTTTTTTTTTTACTTAAAACTTAAACGTAGGAGGCAGTACTTTTTTTGCACAGTAGACGTAAATTTTGTTTTTGTTTTTGGTACATTGTACACATAACTTTAATATGAAAAAAAGTGTTAGCAACATCGCTCTAATTAACACTCCATTTCAAATAATCTATTATGTATTGGAATAAATTGATGTTAATTCAACATTTTACGTTAGATCTATTTTCTAAATTGTAAAATCTATATGAATTTCACTCGGGGTAAAAGATAAAGCTTAGTTGCATTTTTGTCCTTCTATTTTTCTTTCATGCTCATAAAAAGTCTTTTTTTATTTTTTATTAAAATCAAACATTTTGTTCATTCAAATATCACATCTGTTGCAATTATGGATCAAAATTGTTACAAATGTAATGTCGGAAGTTAAAAAAAGTTTAATTTTAAAAGGAGAGACTATTTTCACGAATGTGATAAAATATGATATAAAAAATGCAATTAAGCCATTAAAACAATTAGAGTGTTTGAATGAGTGTTATGTGTTATTAATACTCCTAATGTGAAACTCATAATTGGAATAGGGTATCAAGTTTCTTTACCGGAAGTATCGGATTCATAGCTTTTCTTTCTTTATATAAGGGAATTAGATTTGCACTAGATCTGCTCAGTTCCTTACAGCACCACTACCCATCTCTCATTGAATTCTAAGTTTCAACCTTCCCAAATGAATCCTAATTCTACGATTCAGCCTGCAAATGAAGATGAAGATGAAGATGTACCTTATGACTTTCAAGATGGTACGTCTAAACTCTCCTTATATTTATTAGCCTCTTTTATGTTGACGTTCAATATTTCTTACATTTTTTCCTTAAAAAAAATAAAAAAATCTTGCCGACATTTTTGTGATTAATTATCTATCTGTAGTTAACTTTTTAATAAAAAAAAAAATACGGAGGAAGATAGATTATTACTAATTAAAGTATCACTTGTTATGTCTAAGGAAAATGCTATTTCTCTAGAAAAATATCATCAAGAATTTTTCAAGACACAATTGGCAAGTCTTAATTGCATGATTTATTTATTCACTTCCTATTTTTCAGCCACACCTCCTTGAATTGTGGCAAACAGTGCATTGTGATTAGCTACTCTTTATTCTTGAAGAATTCTTGATGTTATTTTTCTAGAGATATAGCATATTATTCATTCCCACTTCCAATTTTTTAATGTGACATCAAATATTGTATGTCTTACTATTTTATTTTTTGACAACAAATATATAGCTGCCAAGTTCCGCCAGTTAGTAATGGAAAACAAATGGGAAGAAGTTGTCAAAAAGTACGAAGAACATGTATTTTTTCACAAGATAAGAATAAAGGGAAGAGGAACAGCATTATATGTGGCAGTAAGCAATGCCAACGAAGACAGTGTAAAACGTCTTGTAGATGCAATACTAAAGCATAATGATCAAAGTGGTTTAACAATAAAGACTGAAAGAGGTGATACACCTCTTCACCTTGCAGCATATAGAGGATTCAAAAGTATGTGTGAATGTATCATTGGAAAAAATGGTGAAAGGAAGGATTTGATTAGAGTCCCAAATGTAAAGGGAGAAACACCACTTTTTTGTGCTGTGCTTGCACGCCATAAAAGGACCTTTCTTTACCTACATCATTTTTTCCCATATGATATCAATATTGCTATCAATAAACAGGGTGATACCATTCTTCACGTAGCCATTCATAGAGAAATATTCGGTTAGTTCTTTATTATCTCTTATTTTATTTATTCTTTTCTTCTTACTTTTCTTTTTACCAAAACTTTATATCTTGTTAATAATCTATGTGTCTTGTGCAACAGGTATGGCAAATATAATAATGCATCTGAATCCGATTTTTGCCTCTATGAAGGACAAAGATGGAGTCTGTCCTCTTGAAATTCTTGCTACTAAGTCATCAGCTTTCAAGAGTGGAAATCAGCTGTCATGGTGGAAGAAAATTTTGTACAACTGTAAGTGATACACATACCTATGTTTTTTTTTTTATGCATATATATGGTATAGAAACAAATATATTTTAAAAAAAATTAAATTAAACCAATTTTAAATTCCAATTTTTCATTATTTTTTGAGAGGTTCATTTGAAATGCTTGACAATTGGACTCAAGTGTTTATTATTAATTGATTTTGAGTCCAATATATTTCGAGTGTTTATTATTGCATTTGAAACGGGTGAAAGAAACCGGTGATGTCTTTTTCTTAGTTATCTCCCGTGATAATTGGAATCACTTAATATAAGATCCAGTAAGGGGGACTAGGTGAAACAATAGACTCAAATCACTCACTAATCTCTTGTTACTTAAGGTTATCCCTAAAGCAATATTTTGTCCTAAATTTACCCTAATTTCTCTGCTTAATTTTACTAAATTAATCTTATCTCTTCGATTATCTCTTATTACTTAAAGTTAACCCATAAGCAATATTTTGCCCTAGATTTACCTTAATTTCTCTGCTTAATTTTACTATATTAACCATATCTCTTATTAATAAAGCTTAACCCGTCTCGCTATACTTAACCTAATCATTTAATGTTTATCTAAAGTCAAATTATGTTACTAAATTTATGCTATTGATTTATTTAAATTACAGAAAGTTTTCCTGCTGCATGATAAAGGAGTTTGGTTCTCATGTGCCCCCTTAATTTTACTATATTAACTATATCTCTTATTATTAAGAAAGCTTAACCCGTCTCGCTATACTTAACCTAATTTTTTCCTCCACACTTTTGCATTTAATGTTTATCTAAAGTCAAATTATGTTCTTAATTTTATGCTATTTTTTTGGAAAGGAATTACCCTGCCTTATATCTCTTATTAATAAAGTTTAACACGTCTCGCTATACTTAACCTAATCATATAATGTTTATCTAAAGTTAAATTATGTTCCTAATTTTATGCTATTGATTGATTTAAATTACAGAAAGTTTTCCTACATGATAAAGAAGTTTGGTTCTCATGTGCCCCTTAAAATGATGAGAATATACACCAATTAACGTAAATTGTGGAGAATGTTGGGTAATTTAAATTTCAATGATAATCACATCTATTGCTCATTCCAATTAAAAGATCAAAATCTTTGCCGGGTCCATGTCATGTTACAATATCAATGTCGATGTCATGGACATAATATGATATGGTACAGTACCAATGTCTATGATAATTAATATTATGAATTTAATTAGAACAATTGCGACATTCAACTAAACTATTTTGTTACATATTTCTGCCAAATATTGCATTCGATATGATCTGTGCGATAGCATAGGTCGATGGTCTAGTCTCTCTTGCAGTTGTTGCGAAGCGTATAGTGGATCTTGCCGTGTGAAATGATTATTAATTTTCACAAACTTTATAAAGGGTCACCACCATACCAATACATTATTTACCCACCATATTAAAGTCTTAGTTTTCTCGGTAAGTACCGATAGAGAGGTAATTAAACTACATAGTTGAGAGACGATCAAAATATTTTTCTTTTGATTAGATACGAAGCATATTGGAATTTGCGGTTCTTAAATTTTAATTTTTGGGGTAAAGATTAGAACAAGCATGGAAGAAATCGTCTTATTTGGTTCTGAATTTTTATTAACAAATCAAAATGAGATATATTAATAAACCAATGGTGTCGCTCCCCGCACAAGGTGTGCAAAAGGATGAGACCGGAAAATATTTACAAAGTTATGGTGCCTAAACCAAGAAAATTACAAACGAACTCCCATACAAAGAATGGGGTGTTTCCACCAATCGTGGTAATTATAAGCAAAAGTCACCTGTTTTGATTTTAGCCAAAGGAAAGAATGAAACTTCACTTTTTCAATGAGAATAAAGTGAGTAGAAACCGTATTTTGAAATACCTGTCTATTCCTTTCCTTCCATAGCACCCAAATAGTAACAAACCAAACAATCTTAAAGAAAAAGTGAGAATAAGTTAGCATACCCGCCATCTAAGTGAACTGAATAAAATGTTGTCGAACTCACCAGCGTGCACAAATAAAATGCCTAACCAATTTCAAATTAGAGCCCAGAAATCAGCAAATAAAGTACAATGAAGAAATAGATGTGACACATATTCATTACATTCACACCCAATTGCACACGACGTGTCCGTGGAAGGGAGGAGACCGCGAACCACGAATTGCACACGTGGTTCTGAAATTTCAAACCGCCGGATATGAAAAAGTGATTGAAAAAGGTGGTCATCTTACTTCTTTCTTTTTTCCATTGGTTGTTGAAGGTTTAGGTGGATTAATTCGAGATGCTATGGCTAAGTAAGTTTAAGGGGATTTGATGACACAAGTTTGTATCTACGTGTCTCTCAAATATATTATGTTGGTGGCACCTTGATTATTGGAGTAGTTAGGGCTGAGAATTTGTTGGTTATGAAGGTTGTTTTCATGTGGATTGAGTTCATGTCAATGTTGATAGTTGATTTTGCTAAAATATTTTCGTAGGGTTGAATATGAGAAATTCATTTCTTTGTATGACCAATGATTTTCTCAATCAAAATGGAGTTACTAACTTTTAAGAATCAAGGTCTTTTGGGTCACAAGAATTTAGTTCAAATAATTAAAAGATATGTGTACTTTGATGTGTATGCCCAAAACCTTGTGACCATTCAAACATTTTCTTGTTTATTTTGTGCAAATTGAGAAATAAGGCTACCTATTGGATGTGAACTAAGGTGGTTAAGGACATCTCAAATTAGATATGTTAGTTAAGTTAAGAATTATGTTTGTAAGTGCTAAGAATTCCACATTAGATGAGATAAAAGTTGAACATGAGTTTATAAGTAGATATAGTTCTCACATTAAAAGCCTATTTTCTATGAATGGGTTAACCCCAACTCAAATTTTAAGATGTAGTAGAGTACGTATCGATTCGTTTGTTTCGGCCTTAAAAAAAATAGATTTTAGGTTAAAAGAATATAGAGATTTTTTTTAGAGATTTTATAGAAACATCTAAAGCTATTTATGTTTGTTTACTAGCATAAAAACCATTTTTTTTAAGATTTGAAGTTCTTACATTTAAGTTCCTTGTATTTAGCAAAAAAAAAAAAGATTTTGAAATAACTTTTCATTTTGATGCTAAAAATGATTTTCTTTTTTAACAAAATGGATTTTTTAAAAATCTTAAACAAACACTACAAAAATAAAAAATAAAGTGATTTTTTAGTAAAAAAAATCTCAAGCAAACGGGCCATATATCCAAAATTTGTTGAGTCACTTCTATCAAGCCACTAAGATCACAATATGGATGTCTAATCCTAGATGTGAGGGATGTGTGTTAAGATTTTCACATTGAATTAAATATGACTGACGATATTATATAAGTGGGAATTTCGTAAGTTAAATTTTACCCCACCAAAATTCTAGGATTAAAATTGTTGAATGAAAATTATTTTCCAGACTTATTCCCCCTTACACAAAATATTACTGTAGATTTGAAAACTTGTGGTTGCAATATAAAAGTGGGTCATATGGGGTACAAAGGAGGTAATAAAATTTCTCTAGCGAAAGTAAGAGTGAAAGATCTTAGTCTCTTTAATGTTATCCTACTAGCACAAACTAAGTTTCATTTGTATCTTCTATTTGACAAGTCTATTTTTGGGAAGTCAGTTTTAACTGCCAAGTATGGTGATGAGATTTTAATTAGGGGTGGGAATAGGCTAGGTCGAGTTAGGCTTTGCAAGACCTACTAAATTTTTTGAATGCCTAAGCCTGGCCTGTGGCTTGTCATAAGCTTACTTTTTAGGCCTGAGTCTGGCCTTCTGAAAGCCTGATACGACCCGCTAGCCTGTTTAAAGGCCTATTTCATATCAACATCTTTAAATAAGCAATGCGATCTAAGTTTAAATAGACTAACAAACTAATATATCAATTAGATTAAACTCTCTTTTGATAATCAACGTGAGTTTTTAGGGGATTTGACTATATATTGTATCATAGTTCAATTCTAGTTTATGATAATACATTTAAATATACAAAAAATTAATGTATACTAATAAGCTTAAATTACTGAAAAAGTTAACAGATTTTTATTTTAATTCAAAGTACAAAATATAATATAATAATAAATAATATTATTCATATTTATTAAAATAGACCAACCTAATAGACCTAAGAGTCTTTTTGAATGACCCGCGATTTGACCTTTTAAGCTAAATAGGCTTCTAAAAAAGCCTAAGTCTTCTCTGTTTATGAAAAAAGTCTAGCCTGACCTGTTGTAGGCTAGGTCGTAGGCCACTGTAGGCCGACCTAGCCTATTTCTATCCCTAATTGTAATCAACCTAAATGTCAGACAATAAATGGTTTATTTTCCTTATTTACTTGTTGATCAAATGTTATTTATAGGGAGGGAGGCATAAAGTTTCAATTTAAGACTTATTATTGAATTGTGTCCTTAGATTTATATAGTGGAACCTTAGTATTAAGGGAGGAATGAAATATTTGGTTAATCTAGGAATCATCTAGAAATTTGTTCACATGGATTTTTCGGTTCATCTAGAAAGGAATGTCCGTTATCTTTTTAAGGTTGGTGGCAAAGTTACTCTTTATAGTAGCGTTATCTTGAAAATGATTTTTTTTTTTTTTGGTGGTGGTCGGGGTTCGAACCCCGGATCTTGCATATTTTATGTATTGTCCAAACCAACTGAACTAAACTCACGAAGACTTGAAAATGATTTTAAGCAAAGGCTAAAGGCTGACGATGTTTCTATTATTAAAAAAGCTAACCGGTGGCATTAGAGTACAAATTAGGAAACTAAATATAAAATTAAAATTTTGAAAATTGTATATTCAATATCTTAAAAGTTTAAAAATTTATATTCTTAATACAAACCTTTTTTTTAATTATATTTTTAGTTCCTTAACTTATGTTTAAAGGACACAAGTTCAAATGACTCTTACTTTATTAATAGTAATGTGTTGATGATCTCTTGCATCCTCTATTTAGGTATGAGCTACACGTATGTTTATACATGATGTATTTTTGCTTAGACTTTTTAGTTTCTTCTAACTATTTTATTTTGTAAAAGAGTTGAAGTACCTCTAATTCTCTTAATTATTTATATATTATCCGATTAATAAAACTAACATTGTGGTTTGTTAAAGATATTATTAATGTATAGGTTATTTCAAAAAATAAATAAATAAATATATATATATATATAGGTTAATATTATTCCTCATTTTAATTTCTATAAACCTTCATGTATTACTAGCTACATGTATTAATAACTAGTCCAATCACAAGCAGCGACAAAGTAGCAAACTAATAAATAATATATACTAATAACCACAACTATTTCCATACTAAATTCCTATCCTAAAGAACAAGACTCGGGTAATACAAGTGCTTTATAATGTAGATCTAGTCTAATATTAAAGATGGTGTAAAAAATTAGAACTATTTTGCTTCACTCCTCCTACTTTGAAATAGCCTCATACGGTTGACTTTCAAGAAAGCCACATGTAATTCATCTTCTATTTTCCCACGTTTTTTCTTTCAAATCCCATATGGTACTGCATAGTATGAATTGTTTGTTGTTCAAAAGATAAGTTCATAAAGAAGAATAATTAAAAGATAAATCTTGTCAAATTCAAGTATTGGAAGTTTAAAAGACATTTACTTGCATTGTTTTACTTTTATGTCAAAAGTCATCAAAATAAAGGTCTAATGTTCTTTATAAAATTTTGGTGTTAAAGGTGTTTTTGTCAAAGCCTTGGATGCAAAAACTAGAGTTAAATTGTATCACTATGGTCTTATGTTTGACGATGTTGAAGACCAAGGTAAGTTTTCAATGAATTGAATCTTATGATACCTAGCCATGGTCATTATGTAATGTTTAGTAATTTGTGAACTATTAATAGTTCTTGTATTTTTTTCGTAAATAAATTGATTTTTTTTCTTCTAAAAGGTCAAAGATTGAAAAAGATACAATAGTCAAAGAAAAGCTAAGATTAAAAAGATAATAATCAAATATTACAAAAAAGACACCAAAACAACAACGCCATCAAACCAAAATGAAAAATTATAATAAACCAACAAAAAAATTACTCATAGTCATTTGAGTGGTCAATGCTACATAAATATTAATCATAAGATAAACCATTAACTTTAGACTTAATCCCTGACAATACCAACAATGCAATCATGTCAAAGAGTGAACATGACAAATATTCTTTATAATCAAAAACCACATGGTTACGATACTTTCAAATTGACCATGTGGATACTAACCAAATAGAATGAAGACATTCATGTAATTGTTTACCATAAGATATCAAACCAATACATTTGACAACATTACAAGAGCTATCGTCTGTAACATATAACCGATACCTAACCAAATAGAACATCCTGCCATAGTTAACAAATCGAGTAATAGGATAATGAGAAAACAAATGTTTGGATGTTTTGTTCAAATTACATCGTTGCACACACAAATGATATGCTAGATTTTGTACCGCTCGGTGGATTAAATTAATTTGAGTTGTGAGGCGATTATTTAGTTATCTCAATGAATACAACAAAATCCTCAATGAAATCAAATTAGTCCAAATAACTTTAAATAAAGGAGAATCTGATACAATTTTAAAATTTGATACCAACACATAAGATTCTTTATGGAAAACATATCATCGATATTAAATTCTCAAATCCAATGATCATCTGCATCATCATGCATAATAATATTAGATAATAAATCTATACAGTCCTCCACAAGCTCTACTTCCAAAACAAACAAGGAGAAAAGTGCTTTAGTTTAAAGGTAGGCTTTGAGAATGCTTATGATTTTGTAAGTTGGCAATATTTTAATTACGTTATGTGCCATACGGATTCTGATGGTTAGTGGTTGGGTTGATCAATAAGTTCACATAATAATAATAATAATAATAATAATAATAATAATAATAATAATAATAATAATAATTTTAATTCATATTTATTTCTCTCCTCGTTTTAAATAATTTAGCATATGATAATTATAGTGATGATATTTCGACATTGTCAACTATATTACTAACCTATCAATATATATTGCAGAGAAAGGTGATCAAAGTGAAATTTCAATATCATTATACAATGTTGATGAATTAGAAAATGCAAAAAAAGTACGACATACTCTTGTTAGACTACATTTTACTGGCCATGCTAAGATTTTATCTTACCGCATTAATTATAATGTTTGTATTCACCATATGGCAGATCCTGTTTTCATCACCAAGAAAAAATGAGATAATGGTTATGTCTACTCAGTCGCTATTGGGTATGTATATTGAACAACTCAACCTTTAATTTTACATGATTTAATTTGTGGCCTACCATTATGTTACTCAAGGGATATCATCATACACAATTCAATCAATAAGTCTCAATAGATAACGTGATATATATATATATATATATATATATATATATATATATA
>Ga0228710_1005563_pt1 | contig 19517 bp, 9 predicted proteins | sample MedpolnodulmetaG_FD_177995 | JGI IMG/M metagenome (GOLD analysis project Ga0228710, IMG submission 177995) | Root nodule microbial communities from Medicago polymorpha collected in Santa Monica, California, United States - pink nodules | ecosystem: Host-associated > Plants > Roots > Nodule... | reverse complement strand
GGTCACACCATGTCACAACAAACCCCATTTTCCCACACATATGTTTCAATCTATGAGTCTCGTCGCGCGCTACCCACAAGAACCGAACATCGCTATCGTGCAATGCAGCTGCAATTTCATCCATTTGCATTCTCGAAACGGATAGATAACTTCCATATGAAATGTACAAAACAGAACCATTAGGTTGGAGATTTAACCAATCTATGTAACTTTGGGCAGCACCATTATTAGTAGCATTTAGAGAATTTGAGTTGTGTCCAAGATTAAAGTAAGGTATGTTTGGACCAATTGTGTAAATTGGAACTGTGAGCTTTGATTTTAATGCATCAATTACTTTAGGTTCAAGCTCATAAATTGAAGGTAGTAATAGATATTGTGCTTTGAGAAGCCATTGACAACTTTTTAGAGCCCATTGCAAAATTTGTTGGTTGTTCCTATCAAGAAGAGGGATATCTGCTAGACGAACCCAGGAATTTGATGGAATATAGTCGATATAATATTCATCATTTTCTGCATAATAATAAATAATAGTTTGTGTTTCTTCAGTTATGAACTCATGATTGAAAAGATAATAAACACGTCTCCCTTAGTTCCATAATAAAAAAAGAGTGGTTTATTTTCTTATATATACTGTTTACTATTAATTTTAACATTTCAATACAACATTAATGTTTATTTTCTTATATATACTGTTTACTATTAATTTTATTTTTTCCAAACTCATCCAAAATTATTTTCGAAAGATAAAAATATGTATCAAACTCTTTAATAATTTTGGATTGCTAATAATTTTAAAGAGTTTAAAAAAAAATATGTAGCAAACAAAATAAAAACACCTGAACATATGATTTTTTAAATAAAATTGTTAGATTTTATTATAATTTATGAGAGATAAATTGTATCAAGTGTAAATATATTGTATTAGTCACAAAACCATTATAAGCTAGCATACACAGTTGTCCAAGTTAACTGACATGTGTCAGTTCCGATTAAGATGAACTTGCTATAGCAGGTCATCACTGAGCTCTATATAATATAGAATTGTAACCGTTTTGTAACAGATTATTCATTCGATACAATCACAAATTCTGAGATCAATAGAATCTCTCTATGAACTCTAATATGGTATCAACTTACTAGGTCGATCCATGGCAGAATCTTCGACTCCTCCACTATCTCCACCGCTGGTGGAAGCTCCGTTCTTCCTCCGCTGTCTCAAACAACTAATCACGGTGATTCACGATCCTCTTCTCTCCAGTTTTCGCTGAAAATCTCCGAAAAGCTCACTGAAGACAATTTTCACCATTGGCGTCAACAGGTCGAACAATATATCAATGCACACAATCTAAAAGAGTTCGTCGTTTGTGCTCGTCCTCTGCCTCTGTTCGTCGACGATGAAGCTCGTTGTACTGGTTCGATCAATCTGGCGTACTCGTTATAGCTATCTCGCGATCAGATGTTACAATCGTGGCTTCAATCTACTCTTTCGCGCGAGATTCTCTCGCGTGTTCTTGGATGTTCTCATTCCTATGAGCTTTGGGATTGTCTCTTTGCGTATTTCCATAAGCAAACGCGTGCTAAGGCGCGAAATCTACGTGTTGAACTTCGAACCATCACTCTTGGGAATTTATCTATTTTTTTGAAGAAGCTAAATTAGCCCACCTAAATTGACACTAAAGGGAATCGAACCTGAGACCTCAAGGAGGAGCACACTCCCAGATCCCAAGCCAATACCAATAGGCCAACCCAAGTGGGTTTGTGAATTTATCTATAAAGGAGTATCTACTTCGCATACGTAAAACGGTGGATGCGCTTGCATCAACCGGAGATCCCAGTCCTTTGAGTCATCATGTTGATGTGATTTTTGAAGGTCTACCATCTGATTTCTCTCTTGTTATGTCTATAATTGAGAGTAAATTTGGTCTTATGGATCTTGATGAGGTAGAAGTTCTTCTCCTCGCACATGAAATTAGATTGGAGAAGTTCAAGAAACAAACCCTAGGAGATGCAGCTTCATTGAATTTGACACATACATCACCGTCTCAATCTCTCTCTGTCACTAGTGAATCCAATTCGACTCAAACAAAACCAAATCGTTCCCCTGTCATGGAACCTGATTACAACAGTTTCAGAGGTGGAGGACGCTTCTCTCGCTGTGGACGTGGTGGCAGAGGTAGAGGAGTTTGCAACTCTAACCTCCAGTGTCAAGTTTGTTATAAGTTTAGTCAACTTCTCTCTCCTGCTTGCACCGGTTCAATCATCAATATCAAGCTACGTCTTCTAGAAACTCTCACAATGCGCAGTTTGGTCCAATGAATCCTTCTTTTGGTCACGCACCTTCAGGTTTTGGGGTACTCTGCTAATTTTGGACCACCACCTCCTGCTTATGTCTACTTTCCGACCAACAACATTTGGTCAAGACCACAGAGCCAAGGAAAAACTCTTGTTATGCCACCTCCTAGTGCTTATCTCACTAATGACAGCTTTGGACCTTCTACTTCATGGTTACCAGACTCTGGTGCATCCTTCCATGTTATAGGAGATGCTAGCAATTTACAACAAATTACTCCCTTTGAAGGTCATTATCAAATCTACATAGGCAATGACCAAGGTTTGCACATTTTATCTGTTGGTTCTAGCACTTTTCCCTCACCTACACACCCTTATTTGTCTCTCACTCTCTACTATTTACTTCATGTTCCATCTATTACCAACAATCTCATTAGTGTCAGTCAGTTTTGTCGTGATAGTAATGTTTATTTCCTATTCACCACTAATGAGTGTCTTGTCAAATCTCAGACAACTAATCTCAGTCTTCTTCAAGGGCGTGTAGGATCTGATGGCCTCTATGAATTTCCAGCAATAAATTTGACTTCTACTAAGTCCTTTTCTACTTCTATTTGTGTACCTTCTGTTAATACTATTAGCACTGTCACAAATACTCACTGTGTTTCACCTAGTAGCCAATATATGTGGCACCTAAGACTAGGTCACCCTAATCATCACACTTTGAAACATGTTTTACAACATTGTAATAGTTCCACAAGTAATAAAGATTTGTTGCAGCTTCTGATTCACACACCACATACACTCAGCCACTCGAACTTGCTTTCAGTGATTTGTGGGGGCCCTCACCTAGTTCATCTATTTTAGGGTACAATTATTACATTACCTTTGTAGATGCCTATTCCAGATTCGTCTGGATTTACCTTCTTAAAACTAAATCAATGTGTTTCTTGTGTTTAAGCAATTTAAAACCATCATAGAGTTACAATTTGGTCATCCTTTAAAAGAAGTCCAAACAGATTGGGGGGAGAGTTCAGACCTTTCACTAAATACTTGACTGAATTGGGGGTCATTCACAGGCTTATTTGCCCACAAACGCATCATCAAAATAGCGTAGTGGGGCGCAAACATATGCATATCGTTGATTTAGGCTTGACCTCACTTAGCCATGGTGCCTTGCCTCTCTCTTATTGGGATTATGCCTTCCTCACTGCAGTGTACTTTATCAATAGGTTGCCATTTGCCTCTTTGCAATTTAAAGTCCCTTACACTATTTTGTTTAATCAATACCCTGACTACAAATTTTTAAAAGCCTTTGGTTGTGCTTGTTTTCCTCTTTTATGCCCATACCACTCTCACAAACTTGATTTTCGGTCTAGTGAGTATCTCTTCTAGGGATACTCACCCTCTCATAAGGACTATAGATACTTGTCACCTAGTGGTAGGTTGTTTATATCCAAAGATGTCATATTCAATAAAACACGGTTTCCCTACCTTGAATTGTTCACTCATTCCCTTTTTAACACATCTACTTCCTCCACTAGCATTACACTCTCTCCCTTGCCTCATTACATATCTACTTCAACTCCCTTTACTGCCACACAAACACCTAATCCTTGTACTCATCTTGTGTCTAGTACCCCAACTTTACCTACCCCTACACAATCTAATAATGTCCTTTCACCTATTATTGTTGACAGTCCTTCACAATCTGGCACACATGGATCCATCTCATTTAACTCTCATGATTCCCCATCACCTATGCCACCCAATGCCAAACCTGTAACCTAATAGTGTCCTTTCACCTATTACTGCTGACAGCCCTTCACAATCTGTCACATATGGATCCACCCAATGTCGAACCTGTCACAGTTAAACTCTTTAATGCTCATTCTATGAAGACTAGAGCAAAGTCTGGTTTTGTTCAACCCAAAATTCAACCAAGACTCCCCATAGCTCACATTGAACCTAAAAGTGTCAAGCCGGGACTTAATGATCCTCAGTGGAAGGCTCCTATGCAGTCTAAATATGATGCATTACAACACAATAACACCTGGACCCTGGTTCCACTTCCCCCAAATAGACAGACTATTGGTTGCAAGTGGATCTTTTGAATCAAGGAAAATCCTTATGGGAGTGTGAACAGATACAAAGCACGTCTTGTTGCCAAATGATTCCATTAAAAACAAGGTTTTGACTTCAATGAAAAGTTCTCTCCAGTTTTGAAACCTGACACCATCCGCATCATTCTCACACTTGCTATTACCCATCATTGGTCCATTCAACAATTGGATGTCAATATTGCGTTCTCAAGGTTTCACTAATGGAGACCCCTCTATCGTATGCAAACTTAACAAAGCCCTCTATGGCTTAAAGCAAGCACCACGCCAATGGTTTGAACGCCTACAACACACTCTTCTTCAACTTGGCTACACTGCCAGCAAATGTGATCCGTCTCTATTCACATTCTCTTCTCATGGGCTAGTGCTTTATCTCCTAGTGTATGTGGATGGCATTATTATCACTGGTAACTCTCCCAATCTCATCAATATGGTTATCACTAAACTTAACAAGGCATTCTCTCTCAAACATTTGGGTGATATTGATTATTTTTTGGGCAGAGAGATAAAGAAACTCTCTACTGGTGCACTGTTATTGAATCAATATAAGTACATTCATGACCTTCTCACAAGAACACATATGCTTGATGCTAGTTTAGTGTGCACACCTATGCAGTCCAACTGCAAACTGTCTAAGACAGGCTCCCCTGCTTTGGCTGATCCTTTTATGTACAGGTCAGTAGTTGGAGCCCTTCAGTATGCCACAATTACACGCACATAGATCTTCTTCTCAGTCAACAAAGTTTGTCAATTTATGGGCCACCCTCTGGAAGATCATTGGGTTGTAGTAAAGCGGATCCTTAGATATCTTAAAGGTACGCTAGACCATGGTCTGTGTTTACTTCCTACCACTCTGCACACAACCCTGTCTCTGAAGGCATTCTGTGATGTTGACCGGGCAGCTGACCCTGATTATAGAATAAACACATCAAGTGCTGCAATTTATCTTGATCCTAACCTCATTTCTTGGTGGTCTCGCAAACAACCAGTGGTAGCCAAGTCAAGTACAGAGGCTGAATACCACAGTCTGGCTCATGTCACTGCTGAATTACTATGGGTTCAACTCACAGAGTTAAAAGTTACTTATCAGTCTCCTATCATCCTTTGTGACAACCAATCAGCTGTTTTGCTAGCTCACAATCCTATTCTTCATACTAGAACTAAACATATGGAAATAGATATCTTTTTTGTTCATGAAAAGGTTATGCACAAGCAACTCACAGTGGTACATATTCCTGGTCACGATCAATGGGCTGATATCTTAACCAAGCCCTTATCATCTTCCAGATTTCTAGAACTGAAGCCCAAGCTCAATGTGACACAGCCCCTTTGTGTTTTTGTGGGGGGGGGGGGGGGGTGTTATGAGAGATAAATTTTATCAAGTGTAAATATATTGTATTAGTCACAAAACCATTATAAGCTACCATTCACAGCTATACAGAGTTGTCCAAGTTAACTGACATGTGTCAATTCCTGTTAAGATGAACCTACTATAGCAGGTCATCATTGACCTCTATATATTCTAGAATTGTAATTGTTTTGTAACAGATTATTCATTCAATACAATTGCAAATTCTGAGATCAATAGAATCTCTCAATGAAGTCTAATATAATTATAACAATATTATTTTCGTTTAAGTTTTTATATAATAAAAACAAAAAAACATGTCAACATTATATTTGGTTCAATTATTCACTAGCTGTCTAAACTATTTGAGAATTCTTAAACAAGTCCCTAAACAAAAAATAATTGTATATGTGTGCCCCTAATTTGTCAAAAATATTTAATTAGATCAGTAAATAATTTTTATAACAAGTCCCTGGACTTTTAATAATTTATATTCATTTCCCTCCTATACTTTAAAATAATTTTGATTCAATCCCTAAAACTTCGAATAATATGTATTTGAGTCCCAATTCGAGGACCTAACTGCAAATTATTTAAAGTTTAGGGGTTCAATTAAAAAATTAATTTAAGGATGTAATCACAAATCTAATAAATTTAGAAGTTCAATTATAATTTTTCTTTAGTTCAAAAATCTATTTAAAAATCCTCAACTTGTTGAATATTCAACTTTAATTTTCAAACAAAACTATTGTGGATCTAGATTCTTTTTCTTTTTTACAAGAAAATTTTCAAACAAAACTATTGTAGATCTAGATTCTTCTTTCTACTATTCTATTTCAACTTTTTTTGTTTAAAAGAGAATAATATAATATTTTACGACAAATAAAAACAAAACAAAAAAGACGACTGACTCATAGGCATGGCATTTGGTCGGAAAAAGTCTTGCACGTATTGGCCATCCATATAATATAAGCGCAACCAGCCCCATGGCACAGAGGGCCTAAAAAAAAATTAAAAAAGGAAAAAAAACTTCTACAAACAACATTCGTCACTAAATATCATTTTTTTATGGATAAAAGTTGGAAGAGAATAATTTTGCTCTCAATTAAGAACGGTCCATTAGTAAAGATATATTTATCTATAGGTAAAAGTCATGTCCGAATCATTGCTTATATATTTAACTATAACTTAATTGTTTATCACTATAAATAATGTTGGTTTTTTTTTAATTTTATTTAAATGAAAATTGTCAAGTCTGTGACTGAACCTCCAAATTGTGTATTTGGATCTCTTAACTACCTAATCCAATCCACAAAAATATTCCTTAATTATATTGTGAAAATTAACATAATTATATTTTAAAAAAATTGTCCTTACCTAGATGCTTGCGTTGTAGGAAGATATGGAAAAATTGCACCCACAACTCCGACGTTGAGGTTGTCCAGAATGCAGCCACTGGAATATTCCTCCGGTTTCCAACACGAACTGCCCAAAAGAGAAAACAATCGCAGATGATAAAGGTCACCGGTGGCCGAACAAGCCGATCGATTAACCGCTCGAACGGCGCTTCCATTTCAGTCATAACAGCTTCAACAACATCCATAAATTTGTCACCAACAATGTTAGGGATGGATTCAACTCTTATGTTGTCGGGTTTTGGTTCAGAGTTTACTAAGGTTAGCCATTCTTGTGTGACAACAAAGGTGACAAGGATGTTAGGGTTATTAGAGACAAGTAACTTGCTTAGGTTCATCATGGGGTTGATGTGTCCACGTGATGGGTAAGGAACCACTAACACGTGGCTCATGATGGTGGGTTTTGGTGATTGTGGGTCTTGAAGATGAAACTCCATGGTAATGGAAATGGAGGAAACAATGGGTTCAAGTTCAAATCAATAACAATCTTGCTTGGGTTTTGTGTAGTAAGGTAGAGGAATTTGTGTACTTATAATGTGAAGATTTCTTTCTTACAATCGGTGACAACTTTTTGTCTTTTACACGACTACCATTTTCAGCAGTTTTTTTTTTTAATGAAAGCTTACACATGTGTAAAAATTAAGGAAAAAAAGCAAAAAGTTAACTCACTGTCCCTAAGTTTTGTCCATATGAAAATATTTGGCAATCTTTGTCGGTTGTATTGAGGGGAACAACACAAATGTACAACATAAAACCGGCTAATAAAAAAGTAACATAAGTTTTTGTTTTGTGCTAGTTTTTTGTGAGTTTGATGTGGTTAACGGAGGTAAAAGAGGGTTGACGGAGACGATTAGTGACATGGATTAGTAATCCACGTGTTATTTTATAACTGACTAACACTCAGAACAATTCATAAGGAATTGTGTGTGAGTTTTCTCCTTTTCGTATCCCTTCCACAAAAAACAATATTTTCATATTATTTTATTACTTCCACAAAAAATAGTATTTCTATTTTAATTTTATTATTTTATTAATATAAGTTATTCTTCCTTAGCCTTTGATCAATTGTAAAAAACGTGAGCAAAAAATAATGGTAAAGATTGGACTTTAAACCCTCTAAAAAAAGATTAGTAACAAACGTGAGCAAAACATAATAATATTAAAGATTGGACTTTAAATACTCTAAAAAAAATGATTAATAACAAACGTGAGCAAAAAATAATGTTAAAAATTGGACTTTAAATCTTCTGAAAAAAGATTAGTAACAAACGTGAGCAAAATATAATGTTAAAGATTATACTTTAAATACTCTAAAAAAAGATTAGTAACAAACGTAAACAAAAAAATATTGCTAAAGATTAGACTTTAAATCCTCTTACAAAAGATTAGGACTCAAAATATTTTAGAAAAAGATTTGTTAGCATTATATTAAATATTAGTAAGTGTTTTTAAGTGATTATGAGTCAAAATAAATTGTTATATGCCTTGACAATATTTTGTTTATAAATCAATATATCAATAATTTCTATTAATATTTAAAATTTTTGAAACTTTAATCAAAATTATACAAACAAACATAATAAAATAATCACATACGTTAGCGCAGTAGAAAGAGCGGACAGACGGGCACGATAGTGCCCGTCTTTCCGCTAGTAATAATAATAATAACAATATATATAATAATCACAAACATAATATTATTTCATATTTTTAGATTATTTTTTTATGAAAATCAATGAGATTTAGAGCCTGTTTGTTATATCTTTTTTAAGAGAAAATTACTTTAAAAAGAAAATCACTTTTAAGAGTGTTGCATCCATTTGTTACAATTTTAAAAAAAGTAAATCAGAATTTAAAAACAGCCTCTTATTAACAGCTTCAAATAAGAAGCTATTGCGAGCAACTTATCAAAAAATAAGATTTTTTTAGAGGAGAGAAAAAATATGGTTTAAAAGATTGAACTAATTTTGTAACAAAAAATTTCTTTTATATAGTTGTATTCAAACAAACCAAATTATTTGTTTAAAAAAAGTGATTTTTATCACGGTAAACAAACGCAAAATAGATTCTAATTTTACATAAAATCTCTAAAATATAATCTCTAAATTATGTTACGTCAAAATCACTGTTATTTTAATCTGTAACAAACGAATCCATAATGTTTTGGATTATTGCTTAGCGATGTTATAATGTTTTTTTCCCTTTTCGATATCAAAAGGTGCAATTAGTTGCAATCTTCTATATTTTCTCGGTCTTAATCTCTATGCAAGTTTATGACTGTGAATGAAGAGGCTGACAAAGAGTAAAGAAAATTAATTGGTGATGGTAAGCTACTAGATATAGTAGACTTGTAAGATTTAATGGTTTGAATTGATTAACGAAAGTATAGTTAAGGGATCTAAACGTAACACCAATTAGTTATTGGACATAAATGAAACTAAATTATTAGATAAGAGACCAAAAGATAAACTCAACCTTTTTTTTCTTCCATATGTTTGTCCACAAAAGACAATCTTATTTGAGATTGTCAGATATTAAATGGGAACGTACACGTATTTCAACTGAGAATTGAACTGTGATTTGCTATCAACGGTTGAGCCTCTCTAAGGCTGTGGTGGACCACAATTCACCCCCAATTTTTCTTTTTGATATATATACGACAACGTCTCATAACTGTTTCTAAAAGTAAAATAAGTCGTCTTATCTTTTGACAACAATTTTCGTACAAAAAAAAGATTTGTGCACTATGCAAAAGTTGTGCAAAATTGACCCTAAATTAAATCTGAACCGTTCATTTATTATTGTTTTAATGCCGACGGGTGAGATTTGTTTGGATGGAGGAGTGGATGACTTGCTTCCTTAAAGGGAGAGAGGGCATGTGCGTCCCACGCAGGACCCACCTTTTTGATTAAATCAGAATATTTTATTGCATTTTTTGGTGGATTTTGTATTGGGCTTGGGCATGCAATGTGGAGTAAAAAAATTTCTATGGGCTGCCAAATTTAATTTTCTTGGTCCGAAAAAATGGAAATATTTTTTTTCCTCCATAATTTTAATTTTTGACAGAAAATTGCATTTAATTTGATATGGAAAAATCTGAAAAAGAATTAAAAATTAATAGAAGTTGTTTTAGTAAATTGGACGGTTGTAATTGGATTTTAATTTTTTTGAAAAAATTAGAAGATGAATAAATTGTGTGTAATATTTGGCTAATAAATACACAGTCCGGTCGGTATTATGAACAAAATTTAACATTTTAGGCTTTTGTATGTGATGTATATTAAAGACCACATTCATCATTTATTAATTATCGATTTTCAGTTTTTGCATTTTGATGAATTTCATTTGTTGTATTTTTAATCTTGAGTTTTATTTATAAAATTGTATTATGTTATTTTCTATATATAAATATAAAATTAGTTTTGTCGTTATAATATTATTAATGTTTATTTATATTAAAATACAAATTAATTATAATAATAACAATAATAATAATTAAATAGAAACCAAGCAGTGATTATCTTTATAAATCGATTAACATTCATCAAAGTACTTTTCGTATAAGATTAATGTTTTTTTTTTGTAAAGTAGCCTAGTGGCTAGAGCTCACACAATTAAATGTGGAGAAATGGGGTGTCCGGGGTGCGAGCTAAGCTCACGGGGATCGTATAAGATTATTTCTATTAAGTAAGAGTTGTGAACTCTTGATTGATTAATTAACAATCTTCGAGATAGTTTAAATCGAAGTTTTTGTTTCATTTTTTTCATACCTTGTTCATTTTTTCATAGAATAATGTAACAAAATATTGAATCTCAATTGCTTACTTTTCATTGCAGGATGAGGATTTTGAATCTCTTATCTTTGTAATAACATCTCTTGAAGTCAATTAGCTACTTGAATTTAGTGGAAGTGCTTCCAAGGTAAGTCCCAATTTCATTGTTTCTTTTGTGAAATTTTTATTTTTCTACTACTCTTTACTACGTTTAAAGTTTATTTATTTATTTTTTGTGTTTTTGCTTCTTGTAGATGAAGCTGTGGATAGAACTATTCTAGAAGAAGGTTTGCACTCACTTGTCACATGTGAATTGTTTCTATAACGTTCGTTTTCTTACTTCAAATCACAATTACTTCCTCAATTTACATATTTACCTTTTTCTAAATCTTTTAAAGATTTGATTAATGCACCTTAAATGACCTTTAGAAAAAGGGTTTTTCTATCATGTTAGACAAACCCTTTAAAAAATAATTGTGTTTGAATAAAATGTTTTAAAGGTAATTATGAAATTAGTCAACGACATATTGATATAAAAATTAATGTAAAAATTCAAAAACATAATTAAGGACGTATTTTTAGTTTTTCTTTCAGAAAAATGCTGTTTTAAATCAGGTTATTAATTATGTTTTGTTATTCTAAAAGAAGGTTATTAATTAGGTTATTACCTTTGTTGTTATTGATACACATCCATCTGATAAAAAATATTGTGTTGCAGGTGTGTAGTATTGGAGACAAACGGGTGATATTTTAAGGAACACTGTAACAATCGTATTGGGTCCGTTCGATGGTGTTTGAATAGTTATGATGAAGGATGGTCAAACCATTGACTAATTGTAGATGATGATCAAACGGTTGTTATTGATAGTTGCTATTGTGTTGGATACAGCGGAGCAATTTAGACTGGTTATGTTCTGAAAAGTTGACAGTCAACTCAATGTTTTTTATTTTGAAGAGAGTGAATTCAGTGCCTTTTGACTGTATGGCAGTGTGGCGTGTCCAATGTTCACTAATTTGCATGAAAGATGTTTGCTTGACTTGCCATGGACAATACACAATTTGGGTTCTATAAATATTAATAAATGGAGTAAAATATAGAAGCACATGTAATATTTGATTATGAAATAGTGACGTTTGATTGTAATTGAAAATGAAATTATTTTCGTGTTATTGAAAAAAATCAACAGTTGACAATTTAAATTACAAAGTAATTTTTTTATTTGATTAACAATATTAACTTATTTTCGTATTACCACAAAAATTTATAGTTGAAAATTTAAATTACAAAGTAATTTTTTATTTGATTAACAATATTAACTTATTTTGGTATTATCACAAAAATTTATAGTTGATAATATAAATTACAAAGTAAAATTTATGATATTAAACTATTTACGTATTATTGAAAAAAAAATTATAGTCGACAATATAAATTACAAAGTATGATCTTCTTTATTATTTCTAAATTTCACAATTTTGTTCCTTCTATTATGGTTGAACTTTATAAGATTTTCCTTTTCAAATTCATCATTTTTTTAAATTCCACAATTTTGTTGAAGTAATATGTTCCAAACCCTAACCTTAGTTGAAGGAATAATATTTTCTAAATCCATCAATTTTCTAAACCCTAACCTTAGTTGAAGGAATAATATCATTGAAAATAAAAAGTTGACTCAAACTAAATCAGGTCTTTGCTGAAATTAAACCAAAATTTATATTGCAATATGACCTAATTGGACTAAGAACGAACAAAAAATTATCAAATTTAATATTTTAAAATATGTTGAGAGACAAATCGAACATAATTTTTTTTTGGTACAAAATCGAACATAATCTTATATGCTAACGTTTGTATTTATATTTTAGTTAAAAAATATGGTCAATGTATGTCATGTAAATGACACACCTTACAAAAATGTGAAACATATTTTGAAACAGAGGGAGTATAATTTTCCACACAAAAATAAACGAGAATATGATGTTTTAAAATATAGTTTATCCCCAAATAGAATAATAATAATAATATATAAAAACACCAAAAAGGAAAGAATAATATATATATATATATATATATTCACGTGTCAATAATACTAAACAAAACTATGCCAAAAGGATCAGAATAATAATTGATATTTATTCTTTGAGTAGTCATCATACATTCATCTAAGTACTTTGACTACAATATTTTTTGAGTTATGGTAAGAGTTGTGAGTTTGATCAGTCGTTCTGAAATCTTCAAAGTAGTTTAGGTCGAAGAATCTTCTCGTTGGGTGAGAGTTGTAAGCTTGATTAGTCGATTAAGAGTTTGATTAGTCGTTGAACATTCATCCAAGTACTTTGACTACAAGATTCTTTGAGTTTGGGTAAGAGTTGTGAGTTTGATCAGTCGTTCTGAAATCTTGGAAGTAGTTTAGATCGAATAATCTTGTCATTAGGGTGAGAGTTGTCATTAGGGTGAAAGTTGTAAGCTTGGTTAGTCGATAACAAGAGTTTGATTAGTCATTGAACGTTCATCCAAGTACTTTGACTCCAATATTCTTTCAGTTAGGTAAGAGTGTGAGTTTGATTAGTCGTGCTAAAGTATTTGTAGTAATTTAGGTCAAAGAATCCTGTCATTAGGGTGAGAGGTGTAAGCTTGGTTAGTCGATAACAAGAGTTTGATTAGTCATTGGACGTTCATCCAAGTACTTTAACTCCAATATTCTTTCAGTTAGGGTAAGAGTTGTGAGTTTGATCAGTCGTGCGGACATCTTTGAATTAGTTTAGGTCAAAGAACCTTGTCATTAGGGTGAGAGTTGTCATGAGGGTGAGAGGTGTAAGCTTGGTTAGTCGATAAAATGAGTTTGATTAGTCAGTGAACGTTCATCCAAGTACTTTGACTCTGAGATTCTTTCAGTTATGGTAAGAGTTGTGAGTTTGACCAGTCGTGCTGAAGTCTTTGTAGTAGTTTAGGTTAAAGAATCTTGTCATTATGGTGAGAGTTGTCATTACGGTGAGAGTCGTAAGCTTGGTTAGTCGATAACAAGAATTGTAATCTTGTCACGAGTTTGTTCTTTTTTATAACAATACTTTATGAATTAAAGTGATAAAAAATGATTTGAAAAACTGATAATTATTAATTTAGAGTATATTATAAAATTAGTGAGGCCTAGTTCAAAGTTTTGGAGAGTGGTATGAATATTTAGAAAATTCAATTGAGTGGTTTAAATAATTGAAAAATGTGAAGTAATATAATATATTAGGTGGAGTTCATTTGACGGAATTATTTCACTTTCTCTCTTCTCCTAAAATAATCAAATTTCATCTCCCTCCTTATTTTTCCATCCTCACATTTTTGTCTCTAACATATCAAATTTATTTATCATTTGGCTGATTTATCATATTTTTTATTTCCGCTTTGGATTCAAACTTGGATCGATTTAGGTATTTTGTTCATGTGATTTTTGAGTTAGTTTGTACTTATTATGTGTGATTTGCTGAGTTGAGAACCTATTATGTGTGATTTGTGAGTTAGTTTCAACCTACTGTGTGTGATTTATGAAGTGTTGTTCTTGTATTCTGTTTTTTTTTTGGCTATTTCTTGAATTTTTTCCAGATAAGAGCTTTCTAATATTAATTTGATTATTAGTTTTTCCTTTCTATACTTTCAAAACCAAATAACATAAGATACTCTTTTTAGCAAGTCTTAATTTTTACTTCATCATAGAGCTTTCGCTCCCATGCATACAATCTGTCAAGTGTGGATGAATGGCTTCCAACAATCATGCAGATTTCTTCAACAAAGTCACTTCCAATATCTTCCCTTGATTTCGAAGCCAAAGGGTTCCCGGATGAGGATGGTCGAAAAGATGTCGTCCTTTTCCAACTAATAATTTTTTGTGCAGGTTCTATACATAAAAGGGTGACAAAATTAGTCCATATTAATATTTCAAGTCAAAGCTATAGCAGACATAATAGAGTAAGTATAGCTAATAGTTTAGCTAGCCAAACAAGGCTCTAGACTTGAACTAATTGTAACCAATTGTGCTGAGTCAGCACAGTCCTGGTTCAGTTCAGATTGGGTAAGAATACATATCTGTTCTCAGCTTGCAACTAACCAATTCATTCTAACAAACTCAATCAGAATATTCAACATGAATTTTCTCTCTTTCTCTCGGTTCCTTTGTCAAGTTTCTCTCCATTTCTATTTTCCAATTTCCATCAAGACAAATGAAACAGTTAAAATCTTAGAATAAAAACTTATAGCAAAATACAATTTGAGAAGAACACCCCTGTGCTTCAAAACTTGTTGCAAGGTAAAACCTCATGTCAACATACTTAGCTTTACTCTCTAGCTAACCATTTTTTTCTTTATTAACCCTGTGGCATGTGGTCACCTATGCACTAACTTTTATGAATGCAGGGATATCGAAACTACAGTGAATCAATTTTCAATGCGTGATTGTGATTGCGTTAACCACGCGGCTGTCAATTTATACCATCTAATCAAGATCACATGATTCACGTTTTGACTTTATATTTTGAATCAATTTACCAAAGTTAGAATGTAAGTCGTCTGGTCTTGATCAGATAATCGGTCAAAATTTCACGATCGAGTCAAATGCATGATTTCTAGATTAATATAGGTTAAACAAATTTATATGCATTGATGTATATATTAGAGTGAGATGTACCTGAGCAAAATTTGCTAGAACAAGAAGAGGGAGAGTTCCAAGGATGAGTAAAGAAACCCTCCATTCAACAATGAAAGAAGTGAGAAGAGATGTCATGTTCTGTAATATTACGGATATCCTCTCAGCAATGGCGGACTTTACATCAGCGGCATCAGTGGCTAGGCGAGCTGCAACAAGACTCGAGTTGTGCTCTTCCTCATCGAACCATCCAACTTCATTCCTCAAAATAGCTAAAGCAAAAATAACAATTTCAATATTTGTAAGATTATATTGTTTTCAATAAATGTTCGAAGAAAATTGCACGAATTTTCAAGCACAAAAAACACTTGTTTAACCATTTGTAAACTATTTTCCAAACGTTCTTAATAGTTAATATTAATCAATGAAGAAAATATGTCATTACCTGCAAGCGTCATTCTTCTAACCCTTGTGGTGAGGTTTTCTCCCATGATACTAAAAAAGTAATGTCATCAAGTAAGCACCAACAACATAAATTCCAGCACCAATGTATATGAAAACATATTCCTTATGGCATAATAAAACATTTAAAATGATAAACAAAGTTTTATTCATACCTTTCAGTTGAAAATGAATCTAAATCTATAAACCAAACTAAGCTGCAATCTCCAGATCAATAAAGGAAAATGAAATAATGTTGAACAATTTTGTTGATGAAGAAGAACTTTAAGTTAAGCATGAAGGAGAAAGCATATCTGGAAATGTCAAGAACATGGGTAGCTATGGAGATGAAGAAAAATGTTAAGCATGAAGGAGAAGGGAAACAAAGCTCAAAATGAGATTTAAAGTGGTGTTTCACATGTGAAGAAAAGGAAAATCTGAATTACTTCTCCATGTTTCAATTTTAGGGGTATAAAAGTAATTGCCAATAAGTGGTGGTTTTTTAGGGAGTGTGTGCAGCAGAAACAATAAACGGAATATTTTACAATATTATATGTTTCATTAAAATATTCCGGCAGGTAAAAATACCATTTTTACCGCCAGCTGTCCAGAAATTCATAGGTTGTGCATGGTGCACAAATCTTTCCCTTGTGCATGCTAAATGCCATCGATGTCTATTCCTACGACAACAATTTTCACTAACAATAGACAATTCTATCAAAAATTCATTGTCATTGTTATAATCTAGAAACTGCTTTATAAATTATTTTAGAAGAACAATTTAACCATTGTTGACTATGATGAACAGAATCATTGCCATTGATATAATTGAGCTCGGTTTTAAACATTGTCGTTTGTATTCCTTCTGTCTTACAATACTGACCTATCCGATAATTTGTAATTTTGACCTAACATATTTTAACCGCATTTTTCTACTAATATATAAAGATAAATAATATCATATAAGATCTAGTTACATTCGTCTCGATGAATATTTTAAAAATATTAAATTTTCACAATTTTTTCAAATATAAAATAAAGATATTAAAGATACAAAATGTGGATTGGTGTGTGTAACAGAGTCAACTGTGTCACTTAATATAGAACGGAGGGAGTATCATAGAGTACTTTTAAAATAGGCTTAATAGCAGGATTAGCCCCCTAACTTTCCCAAAGTTGCGATTTTGGCCCCTTAAGAAGAAAAAACTACAAAACTGTCCCCTAAGTTTTGCACATGTAGCAGTTTTGGCCCCCAAAGTCAATTTTGAATCGGTCTACGCTGACGTGGCACTCTAAGTGAGGTACCACATGTTATCTTTTTTTTTTTTTTTTTCCTTGGGGACCAAAACTGCTACAGTTGCAAAACTTAGAGGGCAATTTTGTAGTTTTTTTAGGGGACCAAAATCGCAACTTCGTGAAAGTTAGGGGGCAAAAACTGCTATTAAACCTTTAAAATATTGTCATTTACTTCAGTGGCCCACACTTTTTTTTTTTCTCAAGCTCCGCTGTTGTTTTCTATATTTGTGGGACTTTAACTGAACCCTTTCCTAGACTCAATCCTACATGTTAACATTTTCTTTATCTATAATTTGTTGATTATAGCTCTTTACCCAACAAAAATCACTCGCGCTCAACTGAACTTTCCAAAATACCCCTACGTGAGTTAACTCACGCAAGTGTAAAAAAACGTGACTTAGAGTTTGTTTGTTTCAAGTTTATCAAATTTATTCCTAGAAATAACATTCCTTGAAACATAAAGATGAGAATTTCATTTCAAGGTATATAGAAAAAAGATGTTTGTTTAACATTATAATATTCGCGATAACCATAAAAATAGGGATTACATATGAAATTGTTCTCATCTTCATCGGAACTTTATTCCCACCCTTTTCTTTGGGAACTTTTTTCTATTCACCAAAACGTTTAATACCCGGGAATAAAATTTAATAAACTTGTAACAAACATATGCATGCATATTTCTATCTTTTTATTTCTGGAAATCTACGAATATAACTTGAAAAAAACACACCCTTAATTTTTACACATGTGTAACTTAACTCACGCCGCGTGAGTTAACTCACGCTCAAAAAGAACCACTGAATTGGTTTTTCACACAGATTTCACTTGAATGTTTAGAAGTAAAAACAATTATACTATGATGATACATCCAGAAAGCAGTTAAAAAATGCAACATGTAGAAGATTTTAAGTGGCGTTAATTACTTGTGAAACCGAGATGAAGTTTACGATGTGTTCAAATCATATGCGGTACCGTTGTAAAAAAAATAATATGAAATTTACGGTCTTTGGAAAGAAAAAGGTTTTCTACTTGGATTTATGCTTTAATTTCAAGAGAAATGATATTTGTATAACCATTTTGTGACAACTTTTAGACAACTTTCTCTCTCATACTCACATTCTATTTTTAGTCTCTCTCTTCCTTTTTCTCTCTCCATTGTTTTTGACCAATGAAAAGAGAGAAAAGAAAGGTTGTAACAAATGGTTGTTCAAATATCATTGCTCTAATTTTAATTACAACTAAATTGTTGACCCGTGCGTCGCACGGGTTTATTGTTAAGGGATTAACTTACGAATAATAAAATGCAATATATAATTGGTAGCGGTGAAAAAAGAGAACAGGTGATAATCTATAATAGACAAAATAAAACACTTCATAAAATGTATAACATCTGAAACTATTATAAAACAAAATTCGGTAATCCTATCAATAATTCAGTAAAAGAAATATGAAAATTTTAGTACATTGGCATGTAGTTTCATCACACATTGCGAAATACTTCCTCATATACGACGTTAGACGTCACATTGGTATCAAAAAACAATACTAATAACAATCCAAAAACCATTACTTAAGTTATATGCTTCAAAAACCATGCTTTTCTAGGTGTCTATCTAATAAAACAACACCTGCGTACACATTCTGTTCCAAAATTAATTCTTTTTGAGCAGTTGTTCCATAATTATTAATACAATTAAATTGATGATGATATTATTAGTTAAAAACAATGACCACCCGTAAAATAAATGACTACTTATTTAACAAAACAAAAAATCACCAAGTACTGTTGCAGAATCACATTCCCCTTCCTCTATATGCAATCTGATCCAAGGAAAGGTGATTCTCACCTCAAAATTCATTCACAGTTGCACAGTTTTTATGATTCAGGCTGGTGATTATGTCAAGGTACTTTTCTGGTCAATGTTATCTCCAACTTTATCTGTTTTTACATGTTAGTACAAGGGTGTCTTGTGTTTACAATTTACATTCTTTATTTTTAAAATAAGCTTATTGCTTATGTATTTAGTTATGAAGTCAATGTTTCTTTTCTTGCCTATATTTTTTGGGAAACCATCTCATTTGATCTCACTTATATGTCCAAGCGTATTATTCCTTTTGTTTGTTCAGATATTTTATTTATTCTTGTTCTCATTGGTAGGGTAGATTAATCAATTAGAAGGCATGCCAGTAGTTGTAGACCCAAT
>Ga0228710_1005562_pt1 | contig 19522 bp, 7 predicted proteins | sample MedpolnodulmetaG_FD_177995 | JGI IMG/M metagenome (GOLD analysis project Ga0228710, IMG submission 177995) | Root nodule microbial communities from Medicago polymorpha collected in Santa Monica, California, United States - pink nodules | ecosystem: Host-associated > Plants > Roots > Nodule... | reverse complement strand
AAAAAAATATATATATATATATATATATATATATATATATATATATATATATATATATATATATATTTATTTATTTATTTATTATGTTCTGCATAGCTCAAAGGTTGACAGCAGATGCATCACATTTCGGGGTGACGGTTGAGATCAAGATATGGAAACTTTTTCAGGTGGCTAGGTTCTCCAACAATAGTGACATTTTCTGACATTGAAGCACCATTAGTTGTTGTTTCAGCTATCACATCTTTATTCTTCTCTTCTACGGCTACACCATTAGTACTTGTTGTTGCTAGGTCATCAGTTAGCATATCGAAAGTTCCCAAAACAAGCTGATGGAAAAAGAGAAACTTTGAGTAAGTGTGTGACAATGGCTATCAAATCAATGCAACATAAATATTAATCAATAAATAATTTCTACTTGATCCTTAGGTTAAGTTTATGGGGTTTAGAATTCTTAACTATCTACTTTCTATCTATCCTATATGCATGTATGATGAAAAATAATTCTTACATGAATAGGAGTAGCAGCTATCATTGATTTACCAATACCACCTCCAAAAACATTCCCATCAGGTTTAGACAAGGAAACACTCATCAATTCAATTTCCTTCTGTGCACAACCACTAGGGAAGGTGCATGGTCCATTTAAAGATAAAATAGGAAAGTGGCCCTGTATTATAACGGAGAAAATTTTAAAACACAATAAACACAAAAAAAATGAAAGTGGCCTTGTATTACAGAAGATTAATTACTTTTATAATTTTACCTCATATCTTAAAAATCCATCAGAAACACCAGGTTGGTAAAGGGTGACATTTGATACAGCTCCGGTAGCAGCAAGTATGCAAACAGCTTGTCGAGGACCATTCTCAAAAAATGCTGATATCTTTTCAACCACATCCTGAATAAATCACCAAAAACAGAACTCTGATTTCATATCATACATATAACTTTTGAGAAATGTTTTGAAAATCAAAACCATCCATTAAAACGATACCTACACATTTTAAATTGCTTAAATCAACCCAAAACAATATATGGACTGATCAAATAGCTGAACCATAAAAATTGCCAATTTGAGTTTTAAAATATTGTTCTAAAGTTTCAAAGAAAAAACAGTTCTGAAATTGGTGCCAAATAGTGTACCTCATGAACTAATACGCTATAGTAAATTTTTGTAGTATCGGTACCAATTTACTATAATATTAAGTTTTTTTAATAGAAATACAAAATTGGACTAATTAATTATACTAAGTAAATCCAAATAGTTTACCTCTCCAGGGTTCACAATCAATACATAAGGTGTAATGCTTTCTCCGGTCTTTTCTTCAACAAATCCTCCTGTAACAAATAAAAGTTTCAATTTCAAGCATAAGAAATAGATAAAATTACATACCTACAAAAATCATTTAAGAATATGAAGTATTTTCCAATATAAGTATATATGAATTTGTAGTTTCAAGGCATAATGACTATGAATAAATCCTCTAAAAAAAGACTATGTGTAAATAATAGGCATTGTAACATATTTTAGAAATGTATGCATGATAAAATAAGATTAATTATATGTATATATAAAATTATGTGCACTGTTAGTGCACAATAATCAACTCCTACAAGATATGTAAAATGAGATATAAAAGTAAATAATATGAGAAAATCATAATTTTTTTATTTGTTACAAAACCTTAATATTTTAAAACTTAACTTAACCTCCTTGAACACTTGGACATTTCACGCCAATTTATGTCAAAAACTCACAGATACTTTACATATTTTTAATTATTTATTTGTAATGATCTGAAATTTTTATAGCAATGCAAACGAGAATTAAATATTAATAAAATAAATTAGCATATGTTATTCAATATTTATATTTCAAAATATTTTAATCTTCTGTTTATTGCATTAGTTTTTTGTGTATATACTTTCTAACTAAAAACTACAAATCAATAGAATTGTATTTTCCCTTTAAATAAAATAAATACACTGTTTAGAACAAAAACTGGTCAAAAAATAATGTGTGGAGACTTTACTTTTCCGAGACACTAAAAGCAAAAAAGAAGATAAAATATTTAGATTTTAAAGTATTATCATCTATTTAAAAAATTTATCTTTAAATTAATTTTATTTATTATATTACTGATAATTTATAATTTTGGATTCCAATTTTGTTTTTTTGCGCATAAAAGAAAAGTATTGTAATATCCTAAAATTCCACGGTAAAAAATACCGAAATCAATTGGAAAATCAATATTAAACGAGCCTACTAAATATGGTCAAAAGTTCCTTCAAAAAAAAAATATGGTCAAACGAGATTAATCATCAATAAAGTCGGTAAGCTATTCTTCTAATAACGCCAAAAAATTCACTTTTATGAAATCCTATAAAAAATATCCACTTATATTTAAAAATTTATATTATATTATTATTAAAGACTTCATAATATTCTAAAAAAAATCCTAAATTTCACCACCCTAAGAAACAAAAATAAAATGTAAAATCGACATTGAGTGACCCCACTAAAGGTAAAAAAAAATTAGTTATCAATTACTATACCACCTAACTCGAGGGATTAGTCTATTAGTTGCGTGCAGAAGATACCCGTTTTACAAACACACAAAAACATTATTAGTTATACAAAAGTTTATAGATATTCCAGACTTTTTTTTTTGGAAGAATTTCCAGACCTGTTTCTTATTAAATAAAGGAGAAAAGTAAGAGATTTTCGGTCAAAAATAAATAAAAGATTTTCTCTTTAACAAATCATTGTTTGGACAACTTCAAAACCTAAAACCAAGAAATTCTATCTTATTTTTCTTAATAAATTTTCAGCCTTGAACATGAGTTTACCGTTTAGTATTTGGTGTTAATCCTAAATCATATTATCAAATGACAACGTCAAATAAAAATCAATCACCTGCACAACATTACCTCAATTTTTCAATTCCAAACAAAGTACCAACCCAAATTAAAATTTAATATTAAACAAAAACTAATAAGAGACAAATTGATGAGTAGAAACAAGTTAATAACAAAATAGGTAATGTGATGTGTTGGATTGTTTCTGTAGGATGTGTTCGATATCGAATCTAGACATATCCTCTATCGGATTTACATTAGATATATACTAACTTCCTCACATATCTTGAGTGTTTGATTTGAACCAACAACTTAAATATGTTAATTGTGTGAAATTAATCAAATTCTCACAAAATTGTCTTATTCAGTAGGGACAATGCATAATATACATAAGGTCCGGGGTTCAAACCCCATCCACCACAAAAAAAAAGTCATATATCAAATCAACAATCGAGATCTTACGATGTTTTTATGTGTACCTCCAATCCATCCAAAACTAATATAACATTCTTCCATTGGGATTTTTATTCAAAAAAAATTCATCCATTGGGATTTGATTTGACTGAAAAAGCCGTACAATTGAAATGGAAATTTGTGTCCAACTCAGACCAAAGAAAGACTCGACAAACAATCATTCAAACAAGCCACGAGTGTTAAAAGTACACTTTCTCAATAGAATCAAAATCAAAATCAAAATATAAAATAAAAATAAAAACTTCATGAAAAATTTAAACAAAGAAAAAAAAAATCAATGAGAGAAAAAATTAAAATAATACCAGTGGAATCTAATGAACCTCCAAATCGTTCCTTTCCACCCTTCTCCTCACTTTCATAAGAGTGACTAGTAGCAAGCCCCGATGGAGGCGTCATTGGAGAAAACGTGCTCCTACTAACCCCGTACTTTGGAGGCCTCCCCCTCCCCCTTTGCACTTGTTCAGAGTTCGAACCCCCCGACTTTGCTCCAGTGATTGAACCAGCATCAATTTTGACAACTTTTGTCACATCAGGAGCGTTGTTGATTGTTTCTGACCGTTTTGGGATTGAACCCAATGAAAGAGTAAGTTCAAGGTCCATGTTTTGATCCTCCATTAATGAAGTTATATTTGCAACAACAAAAATGAACACAGGATATAGGTTGTGAAGAAAATAAAGATAGCAGTGTTTCAATATATATACATGGTATTCCAGAACGCCTCAAAGAAAAAGAGTAGTAGTAAAAATAATTAAAATAATATTCATATTTATATTAGTCAAAATAATATGCATACCAGCTAAAAAAAGTGATATTTTATTTAAATTTATATGTAACAATAATTAATGCTAATAAATGAATATAAATAATAATTAGAATAAATAATTAAGATTTTCTTAGGATGAATTGACTTAATTGAGTTTGATGGTAATTTTTTTGGGGGTTAAGTAGTATAGTGGTCGGAATTTTACCCTTTAGGATGTATAAGTGGAATGATCTGATTGGAACTAGGAAAATGGTTTGTTGAGTAGATATCTGATGTGTAAGGGATTGAGCTTTTCGTCGTCCACTGCGGTCTGTTATGAGTCCTTTTCTACTAGAGCGGGTGGTGTACTTGCACGTACACTAATGCTGAAGTCAATGAGGAGTTCAAAAGATAGCACAACTAAAAAAAGGATATGAATATTGTTACCTGACCTAATGCTAAGCATGGGTATATATGGTGGATAATAAATATTTTTGACTGTCAGACCTTCACCTGGACAATTGTCCCTTGGGGTCCCATCTAAGTGGTCCTCTTGCATTAGATCTAGACTGGATAATCATGATCTATTTGTTTGGACTATTATCTAGTGGGACTTAGGGCGCGCCCATTATATGGTATCACCAACTCTATGGTGCTAGATCAAATATGAGTCTTGCTGGAATGGGCCTTAACCCAATTCAAAATAGTTGCCCCGAAGCTATAGGCTGAAGGAGTCGGGGGCATGTCTTTTCGGACGAGGGATCAGTCATACTCTCCAACACAAACCTTATTGGATTTTACCAAGTGTTCTTTGGATGGAATTTTAAGTTTTTCAATTCCTCCATCCCCAAGGCTTCTTATCTTGTTGTGGACGATATCATTCCAGACCTTTATTGGTGCGTCTAAGAGATTCTTGGTGATGAGTTCCAGTTTTATCATTCCAAGGGGTCCGAAGTGCACAATGGATGATATAGTTCCCTCCCTAGGGAAATGATCCCTTGAAATGAGAGGTTTATTAACCTTCTCACTTTTATTAATTTCTCTTTTTGTGAATCGTTAAAGGTCCGACCTCTTTGCCTCATGGGATCAAAGGACCGTCGAGGTTGGGGTTATGACTTTCTCGGAGTAGGTAGTTAGTGAAGGATAAGCCCATGGGTCTTGCTTCTCTTTGTTGGTGTATCTTGTGCTTACTTGTGAATCTCGCGCTCCATTTCACATAGACTTTTGACCTTTATTACGTCAACCCAAAAAGGGAAGGATGCAATGTAATGCTTATCCTGGGTCTTTATCATGGAGTAAGTTTCTTTCTTCCACAACCTTGTGACGTCTAACCTTTCCTCTATTCAGTTTTCGTCCATTGGGTTACTCAAGGACATATTTCATGTAGTTTTATTGGCAGGGCGCGTCACTTCGAGGAACTTTTCTCCTAGGAAGATTAGTACCATTAGATTGCTTCTTTTTGGCTTTTGGCATTGACAACTGTTTGATCTCCATAAGACTTGAATTGATTTTCTGAAGCCACTCAAATGGTGTTTGTTGTCCTTTTATCCTAGGGATATTAACACCATTAGATTGCTCCTTTTTCGCTTTCACGCTTTTTTTCCTTCCTTGAAGCAAGTGACTTGCTGGAGGTTTATTTTTTGTTTCCATTCATCGCTATCTCTTTCAAAAAAGTTTATTTCTCCTTTTCTCTTTCCTATTTACTTCAACAGTTCGATGTTTGCATTTCTCTAGCATGCTTACCTTATCGTTTCGAGAGACTTATCCTTAGGCTTTGAATAGCAGAATGTTCTTGCTCACTATGTCTTTGGTGTTTGGTCCTTAGGATCTTATCTATTAAGGAAGGTTTCAACCCATGCCTTTGCCTGGTTTTGATGAGTTAAGGTATTTCATCCCCCTCACCGCCGTCCCTGCTCGTTCTTACTCGTTTATGGGCAAGTTTTTGTAGTACTTAGTGGGCAATGTGTTCTTCGATGTAATCCCATATTCTTGTTGGTGAGTATACCCCTCATGGGTCCACCTCTGGCGATTATAACCGCGGATGATTTAAGTGTTGGGGCTTAGTGATGCAAAAAGGAGGAGTATTAGAACGATTGCATATGATTTCGGGAATTTTGTAATCTTTTCTATATTTGAGTCTGTAATTCTAGTATTCCTGAAACATAGCAATTTTAGGGGGTTTTGAAGTAATTCACGAAGAAATCATGCAAATCGGCAAATCAAGAACATCTGAAGAATTTTCAAGACTTTTGGAAGACCAAGAATGAAGATTCAAGAGGCCTCGGGAGACTTTATATAGGGATGAATTCTGTTCCCAAGTTCAGAGGCAAGTTATTTGAAGACGAAGACCTAAAAACGACGAAAATCGGAGAAACTGGGCCCAAGAAGGCAATTACATACGCCTAGGTTATATGCCATGCGCCTAGGGCATGAAAATTAGGGTATATGCGCCTATGGAATATAGCATGCGCCTAGGGCATGCTATGTGCGCCCCAAGCATTTCAAATGCGAGAGACGCAGGCATAATTTTATTCGTTTTTATGGGTTTAGCCCGCTTTTTTAGCCTAAACCCAGTTAGAAATCTCCACTGTAAATATCAGCCTTCCTCATTCAGAATTTCTCGTTCATACTGTGACAGTTAAAGAGGAAGGCAACTTTGGAGATTCGGGAGAATTTCTATCTTCTCCATGATTTTATATGGTATGTTTTTATCTTTAGTAATTTGTTTTTAGTTACCATGTGTAACTAAATCTTTTTAGGTTAGAGTTCTAAGATAAACGTCTTTTTATTTTTGTTGGATATTTATTTTATTTAATGTCGTTTATATTTTATTTATTTTTTGTTCGCTATTAAGTTTTATTAGGAAATTGCTTAGTTTATTTATGTGATAGGTTCAACCCAAGATTAGGTGTTTAGGTTGTGATAGTTCCTAATATTGCTATAACTATCTGGATGCTTATATCTTAATATTTATATCCTTATACTAGTAACTATCTGTCTAGGAAGTAAGTTATTATTATCTAGCGAAAGATACCGAAAGAGAGATGACCCTAGTAGTAAGTACTTAGGAGGTGACGTTACTAAGATTGAGTAGTAACTCTGCTGAACCTAGGATGTAATTGGTTAGTAATTAGGTAAACAAGTGCCTAGCTAAAGGAAATAAGTTGTAGCCTTATAGAACCATTCTCTTGAAACCCTTAGTAAGGTAGACGTAGATTAGGGCTACCCGTTTATAGAACTACTGATAACGTACATGATGTGCTATGAGTGTCCTAAGATTCATAGGTGGGCAAACCTAATGGAACCTTGGCCTTCATTGCCTTGAGAAAAATTGGAAAGCCAATTTAAGTTTATGTTTCAATTACCTTTGAATTAGCAAGACCCCGCACGTAAGGATCACTGTGTGATTAGCAGATGCAGTTAGACATCGGATGGATATACCAAATTAGGTTAGTAACATCCCAACGGCCTCATCACTTGTATAGTCTACCTAAGATAAATAAACACGACATTACTGTTACTTAATATCCAACAATATAAACAGGGGGATTCAAAGAATTCTAACCGCTGCTTACTTTTATGAAACCAAAACAGGTAAACTTGCTTTGTTGCAAATAGATGGAAATTGCAAACTTCTAACCCTTTTATCTTTTATATCGTCAAACTTACAAAAATAAGTAATGCGAATTGTAACAGCCCGATTTTCGTTATATTTCACTAAGTTACTAGTGGGTTGTGGTAATTAATTAAGACCCGGTAACTATTCGTTATTTTTTTAACCGTAAGTGAGTAGAAACTTTGTGAATTAGTTTATGAGAACTTTGAGCCCATTAAGGCATTTTGAGGGTTGAGCCCAATTGTATAGAGCCTATGTAAACTCTAATCTTTAGAGAAATTAGGTCACATAAACTCATTTACACATTTCACAACTTTTGAGAGAGGTAGAGAAAAAGAGCAAGAACAAAGGTTTAGAGAGAAGAAGCTTGGGAGAAGAAGAAAAGGGTAGAAATTCAAGAGGTTGGAGCAAAAGTGAAGCTAAGGCTAGATTTGTACTCAATTGAGGTAAGGGGGATAGTATGCATTCATAATTTAAGCTAGAATATATTTTTCTACTTAATTTCATAAGTGCTTATTTTGTGAATTGAGATTTTTGTGGATTTAAAAAATGAATTTCGTGTACCCACTTTGTTGCTAAGTTTATGTATGTGAAATTGATGTTAAACATGCTGTTGTTATTGAATTTGCATTTTTGAGTTGTGGTTATATGAAACTTTGTTGATTTTTGCTCAAATTGGTGTGAAATGGTGTTGTCGTTGTAATTATTGATGAATTCATGGTTAAATGATGTTGTTGTTGTTGATTTATGCCATGGGTATTCATAATTATGGAGTTGTGGTGTGAATTGAGTTGTTGTTGAGAGTTTTTGTGAAAAATGGGTGAATTAATGATTTGTGTTGGAATGGTGTTTGATTTCAAGTTTTATATGGTTTTGATTGCCTTTTTAAGTACATAAGCATGTAGAAACTTTGAGGACGAATTTGGGTGTTGGAGAATTAAAATTGGGGTTTTTGGGTGAAAAATGGTGTAAAACCCGTAAGAACAGGGGGAAACTCGCTTGAAGCTTACTTATGGCGAGTTCTGTCTGGAAAAAACTCGCTTAAAGCGAGTTACTCAATGACAACTTCCCTTGTTTCGCGTTCTTGCGTCTTTTTCACACATTTCTGTTTTGAATTGACCTTTGGTGTAAACATGAAAGTTTTAGATAAATGAGTTAGCTTTCCAATGGCTTTGGTTTGACGTGAAGATGATTTTTAGATTTTGAGTTATGATGAAAAATACTCCAAGTAGTTCTTGGTAAAATTTTACGAAAATTCAGCATAACCGTTTCTAATTTAACCCAAAACTTATGGTTTGTTTCCAAACTTCAAAACTTAAGTACTAAGAGTTTAGTTAGGATGTTTAAGAGTGTCTAACCTATGATATGATGGATTCTAACTTTGTTTTGTTTTGAAAATGAATTGGTTTTGCAATATGAGAGAAACGATACGACCTTTGCAAGACTTTGGCATTTGAGTGAATTGGTCTATGAAACGTTGAGGTATACAATAATCCACTCATATATTATTTTTGTATATGCTTAGTTGGGACTTTCAAACATATTTGCTTTGTTTTGCCGGATAATTTGGAAAATGGTAAAATGATACGAACTTGTCTTGATATTGTGATTTCTTAGAATTGGCCTAGGATACTCATATGCATAAGCTACTATGAACATATGTGAGTAGTGCATTTGTTTTGTTGAGGAAATTGTATATGTTTGCTTAGTTTTGGTCGAATGTCTTGACTGACGATTTTCCTTGAAAGTGTTAACTTGATGACCATGCTAATGATGTTGAACTTAATGATGGTGTTTGTGTCTTTGTTTATGTCAATGAATTGTGGCATGATAATCATGTTGTTGGTGGTGAACTTATACATGCTTAATGTTGATAATTGGATGTGGTGATTGCATGTATTGAATTATGTTGTTCAATTCTTATATGCAATTTGATGATGGTAATTGTGGTGCTTGCATATATGAAAGGTGTTTGTTTTTGGTGATAATTATTTGATGAATTATTGGTGATAAGCATATTTATATTTTTTTTGTTTGTTGAACATGTTAAATGTTGATTGTTGGTGGTGAATTCATGCATGCTAATTTTGATGGTGATACTGTTGCTGAATGCATGTATGCAAAATGAAGGTGATATAGGATATTATATCCAATGACAGTGAGTTGTTGTTGAACATGTGCATAGTGTGTCTTATGTTCATGCATTCATAAGTTGTGGGATATTTATATCTAGTTGAGGTGATAATGATGTTCTGTTGGCATCATGGGGTGACGACCTAGACGTTGTTGGTGTTGGTACCGCATGCATATAGAAGTCATGTCTAGGCGCATTACATAATTTGTCATGAGTCATAATTTCTTATGTGTTTGGTGGATGTTGTGAATGGTGAATTATGTGATTTAGTTGTATATGTGCATGAATGTTTATGTGCATTGGTGAACTTGGTGAATTGTGTACTTTATGATGTTTTGTTATACTTGTACACTTGTTGATTTTAAGTGATGATGTTTATTTTGGTGAAATGATGAAGTGGTGAATTATATGTATGTGATTGGGTGACCTTTTGGTGACGATAATTTCCTTGTTTGTAACTTTGAAATGTTGAATTGTATTTGTTGAGATTAATTATGCTAAATGAGGAATAAAGTGAGTAATTCTTATATTTATTGATGTTGTTAAGTGATGAATCTTGATAATGATTTAAGGTATGAATATGTTTGATGTATTATGATAGAAGTATGATAATATGATTAATGATGAATTGGGGTGATATATGTGTGATGATAGTATTATAGGAATGTTGAGTATGTATATGTGTTATGCATGAATCCTTGAATGCTTATGTTTATTTGTACTTAATTATGATGTTGTAAAACTAACCCCCAGTGGTCTGTGGTGGACCTCCTACCTATTTGTATGAATGGATAGACGGCGTGCAGGAATAGCTTTGTTGCTTGCTTTGTTTAGTGCTTGAGGATAGCAGGAGCTTCCTCGTTATCTGTTTTTGGAGTCTTAGTATAGGGCTCTGATTTAGGATGTCGGTCTTTTGTTTTATTGATTATGTTGTTGAGATTTTACTCATGTGTTGAGACTGGAGATTTATTTGGTGATTTATTTATGATGTATATGACATGGCTATTTAAAGATATATGTTATTTATCCGTTGCGACGTTTTTGTGAAATTTTAGTATTCATGTTTTGAGGATTATTGAAGACGAGTAGAAAGGGGTCGATGAAAGGCCATTCTATCTACGAGTCTATCGGAGAGCCAGTCGGTACGTCGTTACAGATTCATAGCAAAGCCCTTTCTCATTTCAACCATTGGTGATTGCCAATCTACATCAATAAGAATGAGGCATGACTTCTTTTCCAGTAGTTATGCCTGAACTGAACCTCGTACAAGACATTTTGTCCGGCCTTACGCTTCCCAGTCTCAGGAAAATAATAGCTCTTTCGACGTCTATTTATAGAATATTTGTATTATTCGTGTGTTTTATCGCTTTAATAGAAGTAGGGCGTTACACGAATTGTTTGGACGAAACGACAATCCTTGTGGATACTATACTATACTTATCACTTTATTACTTGGTAAATGATTTGGTACACTTGCCTAATCTGCACATCACTTAGCTATATGTTCATATCAGGATTTTGGCCTTTGAATTATATACTCTTTTTCTTTACTTGTTGCATCATTACCTCCATTTTGTGGGAAACTCCAAGGATACAACGAAGAAAAGGAGTTAACCCCGTGGTTGGCCTGTGATAAAGAGGAATTTTTTTTTTATCTTCGCACAATAGTGAGTATTATGTCGATTCTATTAAAAATAAATTATTGAATGACATAAACCATGTTTAGCACAATTTTACTCTTATCGAAAAAATTTCTAAACAAAGTTTTATAAAAGTGTTTTCTTTAAGTGATCAAAAGTAAACTAGTCAAGATAGAGAAAGTTGTGTTGGGATTAGATTTCTATAGCTATTCCTCATATTTTTCTTCTTAACTGATCGTATACTTTTTATGCTTTGAATATACATCCACCTATCACTCATCATATGTCTATATCTCGAATTAATTGATGCGAGATTCATTGAACCAATTGACTTCCAATGCATTGATGGAAAAATTCCTTATTATTTCAATGACATATGCATGGATAGTTATACATGAATATATACCTACCCGATATCTCTAACGTGATAGCAACTATATGTAATCTAAACCATGTCCCTTAAATAGTCATGACAGCTAAGGCTCAATCTAAATAAAAAAAAATCAATTTCATAACACTGCATCGTCGACAAAACATTAAAAATAAATTTAAACAAAAAAATATATTGAATGCATAAATCATATACAACCAACCAAATTAAGAGTACCATATAGAATTCTAGCTATTTACATCAAATCCCAACACAAAAGAGAGTTTAGTGATCCATGAAATTCATAACTAACAAAAGAAGGTTGATAGATGTTGGAGAAGCATCAAAATGCCTAAATACAAGCTCCATATCCCTCCTATGGTGGCTTCTCCTTGTTCCCTCTCTATTTGTATGAATTTTTAGTGATTAGGTTTTGTAGAAATGAACTACATCTCTATTTATAGTAGTTATGTATTTTCAAGTTCGCTAGATGAAGCAGGGCTTGCCGAGCGGCACAAGCTTTCTTACTTGGAGAGAAAAGCTAGTTGTCTTCATATATTTATTGAATCTCCTTTGTTATCTTGGAGGACCAAATCTCACCTAGCGAACAACCTTTGGCGTTTCTCTTTAGAACTCTCTGTTTTGGCTCGTTTTCACGTCACTAAGCTCTGGTGACGGAGCATCATATGAATTTTTTTGCTATATTTTTAGTATTTTTCTTTGCATTTGAAGACAAATAAGATAAGAGTTAGAGGATTTGTCAATGGTTTGAGGAACATATTTGTATTGTTTTAACTCGAGTCACTGTAATTCACTTTTATCCTAAATCATGCAACTTCATTGGCGTTTTGAGTGTTTTGTAGTGAGAAATCATGTAAATTAACAAATCAAGGCATCACGTGAAGGATAAGGATATGGAATTTTTCTAAAGGGGTTAATATTTTCTTGCTTCTTAGTTCTACTGCCATGTCAGTATAACGAATATCCCTTTTTATATTAAGTAGGTAGTTTTGCGTTGCATTAAGCAGTGTACCTAGCCTTGTTATCCTTTGTTGGTTTGCATCGTTCGTTTCTCTATAAGTTTTATCTAATCAAAGTATATTTTAGTTCTCTATTGAGAAATTTATTGTATCTAGAATTCTATAAGAACGGATTGGGGTACCAACCGTACTCAAAATAATATTCTGCTACTTACTTAAGTTAATGATTAATTAATTTAAATTATTTAGTAGAAAATATCAACAATTCCCCGCAACGGCGCCAAAATCTTGATGGACAGATTTAGGCAAGTGTACCAAATTGTTTCCCAACTAATAAAGTGATAAGTAGAGTATCATATCAACATGGATTGTCATTTCAACTAAACAATTCACATTACTTATTTCAGAACAATTAAAATAAATAAAAGATAAGGGTTTAGAGTTTTGCAATTTAATTTGTTTGCAACAAAGCAAAGTGTAACTGTTTTGATTGCAGAATGTTAGCGGCGGCTAGGATTCTTTGACTACCCTCTATTTAATTGTTGGAATTAAGTAACAGTCAGGTCTTATTCGTGTTATTTATCGTTATCTATCTAAGTGATGAGCTCGTGGGGCTTTCCTACCTATAAGTTGTTGAGTTGCCCCTGTTGATCACAAGGGTAGGCACGTGTGGGGTCTTACTCTCTCATAGATATGGTTTCATTCCCCTCTAGACGTTGTCAGTTGCAACCATTACACAAAAGTTTCTACGAGTTTAAGTGTCTAGGGTTGTCATTCCTATATAGAGGTACAGTTACGCGCGGAGGTTTTCGTGTATGTTCTTACTTTCTCATAGGTATTTGAAACAATGGCGAATAATAGGGATCCTAAATTTAAGGTATCATGAGGGTTCCCTCGCCTATTAAATCTTAGAAAACATAGCACACTCTCCAGATCTCAACGGTTCTACAAGCGGGCATCCCTATCAGCATCTACCTTACCAAGGTTCGAGGAGAATGAAGTTGCTTGACTGATTTAAGTTGTGAAGTCACATGTTTCCCTAATTACTAACTAGTTTCTTCCTGATTGGAGTAGGTTTGCACCAATATTAGGTATGTCACTTCCTTAAGTACCTTTATCTCAAGGTTTAGACATATATATCAATATTAGGTATGTCACTTCCCTAAGTGCCTATGTATCAGGGTTATGCTTCAGAGCACACAAATCTTACACAGAACAGTAAAATTAAATAGCATAAAGAAAATAACTGAACAAAGACTTTAAATTTAATAAATTATGCAACAACCATAATAGAGGTTCATCTTAGAACCCTAGCCTAACAAGATTTAGTTACTCATGGTAACTAAAGACAAATTACAAAAAATAAACCATACCCTAGAGAAACTTGGAGTGAGGAGATTGAAATTCCTCCCTAGAAGCTCCCAGTGCTTGCCTTCCTCTTGAACCACTTTGCTCTAAATGAGAAATTATGAATGAGAGGTGTGGTATTTATAGGAAGAGTTTCCACCTAAAGTTGGGCTCAAAAACTAGGATTTTGCCACCAAAAAGTAACAAAATTCAGTCTTAGCCGGCAAGACACATGCAATAGGCACTCAGGATCATGCGCTAGGCGCATGTGAGTCCAGTTCGGGTGCCAAAACACATGTTTCTTCGTCTTTATGGGTGTTTCCTTCCATATAAGATGTCTTGGAACTTGGGAACATTTATCCCTCTGTAATGTCTTCTCAGGCCTCTTGTATCTTCATTCTTGATCTTCCCAAAGTCCTCACAAATCGTCAGATATCTTACTTTGCCGATTTGCATGATTTCTTCGTGAATTACATCAAAACACCCTAAAATTGCTATGTTTTGGAAGGAATAGTATTACAAACTCAAATATAGAAAGTACTACAAATGTCCCAAAATCATAAGCAATTGCTCTAATAGTCCTATATCAGAAGAGTTAATATGAACAGAAGTTAGGTTGGTACGTATGATGTCTATAAAATGAAGAACATTTTAAGTTTTCCATTGTTTGTCGCCTAGAGTATGATTATTTGAAAAGCACTAGATCCACCAAATATCTATTACAAACATGTTACCAAAAGGTCTTTTAGACATAGTTTGTGACCATGTTTTCAAGGGGTTGAAGTTGAGGAAATATGAATGATTAAAACTACATATTTGCTGCCAAATTTTCTTTGATGGAGCACAATCTCTAAGGGAGTGAAGCACATCTTCATCATGGGTTCCACGTCTTTGGTAGATAGAAGAAGTTTCCAAATTACAATGATGTCGATGCTTGTAATTGGGATCGCATTATGCATGCAAAGCCAAAGAAAATGTTACACGTTAGTTGGAACCGACAATTTCCAAATCAAATCCCTACTTTCATTAGCATTCCACTATATGTTGTAGAGCAAGAATAGACAAATATATGTTGTAGAGCAAGAATACCCGCCTCTTTTAGCAACTCCCTAGACCCATATATCTTGAATATTATTGTCAAAGGTCAAATAGGAGACCGGTCGACTATCGTGCTGAGCTCGTTTGGAACCACTATCATCAGTTTATTATAATCCCATGATCAATTGCTTAGAATTATACATAGAGAATAAGGGAAATGAATTAGACAAAATTTATGTTGATTTTAATTGGTTTTATTCTTAACCTATGATCTGCATTAAAAGGAATAGAGGGCTAAGGTTGCTTCACCGGAGAATAGCAAAGGAAGTTTAACATTAGCCAATCCATTCCCACATTACTCACTATCTTTATAATTAAGTGCGTGAATCCAACTGGCAACTGTATGAATCTCATAGGCCAAAACAATTTGTGGCTCACAAAACTTCCACTTTTCTGATGTGGCTTGGCTTTCTTCAAACCTTTTGACCTTTATAAGACCTCTTTACATAAACACATAAACCATTATACCTCCCCATATCTTTCTCTCTTTTTCTTCATTATCAAGTAAACAGAACCAAGAAACAAAAACTTCTTCTACATATATTTACCTGTGATGACTAATAATTCAACCATAAAGCTTTTTGGGAGAACCATTTTTCAAACACACAACACAAATGTCTCTAACAGTGATTCTTCCTCAGAGTTAGAGTTTGGTTCTCCTCTTCCTCATGAAGATTCCTCTGATCATAGTCCTTATTCATCTTCATGTTCCCCATCTGAAGTGAATTCTCCAACTGAACATGATGCAAAGAGATATAAGGTATGAGTTCTTGTGCCAACCATGGTGATTCTATCTGGTTAGAATTATTATTTAAAATTATGTTGCAAACTAGTGTGTTTTGAAATTATAATAGTGGCCCTTTTTTCAGAAACTAGCATTTTTAATGGGTGGGTGTTTGTTGTGGGAGATTTCTATTCATGGTCGCCTCAGTTATTCGGGTCCTTACTCGTTGTCGCTAGTTCTGGTTTGAGTTTAAGGTGCTTTGAGGATGTGGGTCCTTCAAGCTGAGCTTTTTCTCCTTTTTGATTGATGTTTGCTCCACTGCAAGTCATGTCGTCGATCTTACTTTTGTGTGCTGGATTCTGATGGGCCGGTCCTTTTGCTTCGAGATCGAAAGTTGGCGTCTAGCGGCATTATTGTTTGGTTGGCTATGGTGTTTTTTCGGTGGACCGGGGGTTAGGGGTGCCCTTCTGATTTGGTTCTGAAGTCTGGTGGGCCGATCACTTTTGATTCGAGATCAGGAGTCAGTTCTCTGGTTCAAGTTTGGTTTTGGACTTTTTTGGTATTCCTTCGGTAACCGAAGGTTGCGTGGTGGTGGAAGCTGAATGATCTTTAGAGAAGGAGTTCTTCGGATGTGGCTCGGTGTTGGTGATGAGGACTGGGTTCTCTTTTAAAAGGGTGTTTCTTTTGAGGCGAGTAGTGGCAACGAGTGTTCTGGATGTGGTTTTTTTTTCTTCCAGTGGTTGTTAAGTATAGGAGTCAGTTTTAAGGGGTGATGTTTATTTTGGTGGGTTTTGTCCTTATGGGTGTTGATCGCATAGGTGTCTTTGTTGGTGTTTGTTTTCGGGTGTTCCGCCTATATACGGCGTCTTAGTTTGTACTTTCTGTAACACCGGTCTCTATTCTTCTTATGCAGAGACCTGATTTTTAATAAAATTTTGCTAATTCAAAAAAAAAAACAGATGCCTCTACCAATGATTCTTCATCAGAGTTAGAGTTTGGTTCTCCTCTTCCTCATGAAGATTCCTCTGATCATAGTCCTTATTGAATTCTCGAACTGAACATGATGCAAAGAGATATAAGGTATGAATTATTATGCCAACCATGGTGATTCTATTTAGTTACATTTATTATTTAAAATTATGTTGCAAACTAGTGTGTTTTGAAATTATAACAGTGACCCTTTTTTTTCTCTGAAACTAGCATTTTTAATGGGTTGGTAAAATTTTATTTTGAATTAAATTGCTTCTAGTTAGGAGTAAATAATTATACCAAGTTTCACGGCAATTTTTCATTGCTGTTTAGAGTTTAGACCACTTTTTGTTTGACAAAAAATACAAAGTGGTTGGTTTTTATGATGATAGATGGTTCTTTGAGATTGTTATCTTTTCTCATTAGTAGATTTATTTAACTGAAGTCGTCAATAAGTCATAATCAACCATATGTATATCTGTAAAACCGTTGTTTAATCACAATGAATAACATGTACAACTTTAGAAGTAATCATGATTAAAGTCAATCATTGTTAATGATTTTACATGGTTTTTAGGTTTTATACAAAAAATTTCTTAATCAATGGCCTGAAATATATTAAAATATCAAGAAGGACCATATAATATTCTTTTGTATATTTATGTCAAAACGAATAAATCAGTTATAATTCATGTCCAGTGGCGGAGTCAGAAAAAAAAATCCAGGTGGGCCAACAAAGTTAGTAATAATAATAATTACTCCCTAGGTTCCATAATGACTGAGTCATTTGTAAAAAAATATTGTCCCAAAGATATTGACTCATTTCACTTTTCAATACAATATTAATTACTTTTTTCAAATTATAACTCTAATTAATACTACTTTCATCACTCTCAATTCAATATATTTTACTTTACATTTATGATTTTTTTTTTTTGAAAACTCGGTTTTTGATCCAAGGACTGACTAATCCGAGGGGACCAATCCCACCGTCCACTTGCGAGGGCCCCGTTTAAAGCCAGAGCAAGCTCTGTATGGACTTAGCCCACCGAAATTGGCACCAAAGGGAATCGAACCTGAGACCTTTGGAGGAGCAAACTCCAAGATCCCAAGCCAACCACTAGGTCAACCTCAAATGGGTTTTACATTTATGAGAATGAAGAATACACCAATACTTAACAAAGACACTCAAAATCATTTTTCCCTCTCTTTCATTTATACACTTTTCTTAATATGTGTGAAATGGTCAACTGACTCAGTTAAACTTGGACAGAGGGAGTACAGTTTTTTTTTTTTTTGCAAACGACGACATGAGATGATCAAGTACAAGATGTAGTCAATAGAAAAGTAGCAGCAATATTGTGACAGCCATGGAAAAGGTGTGTATATATCAATTAAGAACAGACTCCTGTATAACAAACACAAAATTCTAGAGAGGATGAATACATAATACATTAAACCCTTTGTTCATAAATAAAATTAAAATCAAAATCAGCAACTTAAGTGAGTAAAATAGGAATATGAATTAGTATAATTAGAAATTAAAAAAAACTTTGTGTAAAATAGGAATAAAATTAAAATAGGAATATGATTAAATGAATACTAGTGTGGACACCCGTGCCAAGCACGGGCTAGAATCTCGACATCCTTGAGGAAAAGAATATTGTGATGCATCAAGTGTTAGTTAAACCTCAACATTGGATAAAATATTGGAGGTTGGAGAACAAAGAAATGAAGAAGAAAAAAAACTCATATACTTAAGCCTTAATGTTTTGGATGAAGATGTAACATCATTCTCACTTGTGTGATTGCTCTTGTCGCAATGTGTTGATTCACAAAAGTGTTGGCTCCCCCATACGTCCCAATGGTGATATCATATTCGCTTCAACATTTTTGTGGAGCGGAAGTGGTTCGTGGTGGTGGATCGCGGACACGGAGACTCTAATAATTAATGGAAAGATGTTAATGTATCAAGTGTGAGTTAAAATAACACATTAAATGCAGTAGTAGTTGTTGAGCAACATATAAATGAGATGACTCAAATATCTAATATCTTAAGATTTTGGATGAAATTGTGATGTCAATCTCATTTGTGTGTTTGCTCTTAGCCTAATGTTATGATACAACTCAATCCAAGTTCTCACGAAAGTCCCAGCATTATGATGATTTGTTTTGTTAGTTTTTTGCTGTCATTTGTTGAATTTTATATCTTAAAATTTAGTTTTAAGATGTCATTCGCTTTCAAGCAATTTCTTATTTAATATACCAAGGAGCTTCTGAAGAAGTTCAAGCTTGAAGATTGTAAAGAGATGAACACTCCAAAGTTGACCAGAAGTTGTACCGATGTATGATTGGTTCTCTGTTATATCTCACTGCATCCAGACCTGACATTTTATTCAGTGTATGCTTGTGTGCAAGGTTTCAATCAGATCCTAGAGAACCCCACTTAACTGCTGTTAAGAGAATCTTTAGATATCTGAAGGGAACAACTAATCTTGGACTTCTGTATAAGAAATCTTCAGATTACAAGCTAGTTGGATTCTGTGATGCTGACTATGCTGGTGATAG
>Ga0228710_1005561_pt1 | contig 19526 bp, 10 predicted proteins | sample MedpolnodulmetaG_FD_177995 | JGI IMG/M metagenome (GOLD analysis project Ga0228710, IMG submission 177995) | Root nodule microbial communities from Medicago polymorpha collected in Santa Monica, California, United States - pink nodules | ecosystem: Host-associated > Plants > Roots > Nodule... | reverse complement strand
ATATGTTCTCTCTAGGTTGGGAGGAGGGGGTGAGGCGTAGGGGCGGAGGAGAAGGTCGTGGGTGTGGGAGGAGGAGTTGGTGGCGGAGTGTAGACTTTTACTTAACAATATTGTTTTGCAGCGTAATGTTTCTGACAGGTGGATTTGGAACCCCGACAATTGAGGGGGGTTATATGGTGCGTGGAGCGTATCAACTCCTCACTTCTTAGGTTTTTCCTATTGTTGATGTCACGGAGGACCTCATCTGGCATAAGCAGGTACCCTTAAAGGTCTCTATTCTTGCTTGGCGATTGTTGCGAGACAGGTTGCTCACAAAAGCAAATTTATTGAACTGTGAGATCATATCGGGCGAGGCGAGCATGTGTGTGGTTGGTTGTGGCAATGCCGAGTCTGCATCACATTTGTTTCTTCACTGTGACATTTTTTTTGATCTTTGTGGCAGCATGTCAAGTTTTGGATTGTTGTTGGAGAAGAACCTCACAGTATTCAGGATCATTTTATTCAGTTTACTCATTATCTAGGTGGTTCGAAGGTGAGACGATCTTTTCTTCAACTTTTATGGCTTCTTTGCGTTTGGCTAGTTTGGAATGAACGTAATAACAGGTTCTTCAATAATAACCAAACTCTCATCGTAGCTCTTATGGAAAAAGTGAAGCAAAATTCTTATTGGTGGTTGAAGGCTAATAACGTCTCTTTTGTTATGGTTTTCAGAGATTGTGGTCAGACCCATTGTTATGCTTAGATATTGGCTAACCGTAATTATTATACATATATGACTGACTGATTGCATTTTAGAGTGGCCTTTTTAATACATTTTGTGCTAAAGAGGCTCTGCTATCGTTGATGTTAATATATTTTATTTTTCTTTCTTAAAAAGAAGTTCTCTCCTCTCAACAAGATATTTTATATATATATATATATATATATATATATATATATATATATATATATATATATATACAAGAGTCGCTTATTAACTTGATGACCATCTTAACGAGAATGAAAAGAAGCCAAGACTAACCAGACTCTTGAATGCGAATATTTTTTTCTCTACATATTATACAGACAAATAGACATAACCAATTCCAAAGAAAATAAGAGTCACAAAAATCAAATATTAGAAACAGAAAAGGATTTGAAACAATCCTATAAAGCATTTAGAGTCCCCTCCACACGATGCATCAACCTCAAACCAGCAAGACAGTGGTCTTTTCACATCAAACTTTTGCTTCTTTCTCCAGAGAAAAAATATCCCCACATAAAAAAGTTGATCTGAAACATAATAAATTAATCCGTGCATTGCGGTTCAACATATAAATTTTAAGGATTCATGTGAAACTTGCTTTGATTATTTTATTATTTTCACTTCACACATTGATCCCCTTCTTATAGTTTTATGGTCTGTTTGGCACAACAGAGAGATAGAGGAGAAAGACTAAAATGCTGTGGGGCCCACGCTTTTTATTTTCTTCACATGCATGCGAAGAAAGACGAGAGAGATATGTGAAAGTTAGATAATTCCTAAGATGCCCTTCTCTCTCTTCACGTTGACATGGCAAAATAACATCATTGTACTTGTACAAATTAAATATAGTATCTTATATAAGTTATATTTTAAAAAATAATTAAACTAATACATGTTCACACCAAAAATAATTAATTAAGTTGATCTAGTTTATAAATCTTATACAAATGAAATCAAGTAATCAATTAGTTAAATTAATTCTTGAAAAAAAAATAGTTAAATTAATTTATGGGATGTGTTTTTAAGTCAAGGGTATTATTGTACTTTCAAAAAAATAGTTAAATTAATTCTTTCTCTTCAATTTCTCTCTTCTTTATCTTATACCAAACAACCCATTAAGTCTACTCTATTTCTCACTTTTTTCTCTCTTCACAACTTCTCTCTTCACAAATTCTCTTTTAAAGCAAACACACTTAGAAAGACATTCTCATAGTTTTTAATATTTTTCTTCTTCTTAAAATCAACTTAATGGTGTCGGTTATATTATTAGAAACTACTCTTTCTCCTATCCCATTATGAGTTTCATATTGGTAAAAAGAATGAGAAATTCTTAGGTGATCTCTTACCCAACACATCATTCTTACATCCAACCAATTAAAATCTAACACCTCATTAAAATAATAAAAAGAATTAATATTTGTCGCGTCATTTTTTGGAGGTCAAGGCTATTTGATTAGCTTTTGACTCGCTAATTTGTTTCACGACTGAACATTTAATTTTTAAGAGAAAAGGGGAAAAAAGTTCAAAACACCCCTTTGAAAAAAGATTTAGGGTTCGGGGGTTGGTTACATAAAGGGAAGGTGTTAGCACTCTTTACATCCGTAGTACTCTACGGGAACCTCTTGGTTTTATTTAATTATTTGTGCTATAAACTTGCTTGTTCAGGAAAAATGGAATTTGAAATGATAACGAAAAAAAAAAAGCTTGAAGTGATAAAGGAAAAAAAAAACCTATTTATCTACGTGTTTTATTGATTTGGAAGGACGAGTGTCCTTTGTCTACGTACCCGTGAGGGATCAAAACCTCATAGTTCAGGGTTGAAATTGACGTTTGATTTGTTTTTGTGTTTTTGTGTTTTTGAAAATGGTTTTAAAATGAAAAGCCAAGTGGCAAATGAGAATTGGTTTGTGTTTTTGATATTGAAGAAAATTACTTGAAATGGAATTAAATCGATTAACGTTTGATTAAGAAAGTAAACTAAAAGGTAACGGATCACTTGATCTTGAATCAAGGTGTATTAAGAAAATATTTTTTGTGATTTTTTTTTGATTATGTGAATGTTTTTGTTGTTTTTAAATGATTAATAATTAAGACTAAAATTAAACTATCGTAGCGAGAAAATAAAAAGCGTCGGTACTTCGTGGCGATATTAGATCATCACACAGTCCGTTAACCTAAGCTAAAAAACGAGGTAAACACGCACGCACACATGCACCTTTAACTATTACACAAAAGCCTACGATACATGCTATGGTCTGCGGGAAAATAAAATGAATGACAAAAGGGATAAATATGCATGATTTATATTAAGCCTATATTTGCATTTTAATAAATTAAGAATGCTTAAAATAAAAATAAAAATGCAAAAAAACGGAACTAAACCAATATGAGATGTTGTAAAATAAAGTGTGATAAAAAAAATAAAAATGCATGAAAGAAGATGAATACGATAAAAAATACGAAGAAAAGGAACAAAAATGAATGAATGCAGAAAAAGGGGGGTGCAGCAGTATTATGGGGTGTGCAGAAAATAAAAGGAAGAAGAAGGATGGGGCGCGCGTGTGGGTCCTGGTTTTGGACCGGGTTGGGCTTGAAACGGGTCGGGTCGGGAGAGGAGTATATAAGGGTTGAGACCCATTTTTTCCTCATTTTTTCTTTTCTTTCTCTCTCTTCTCCCTCTTGAGAGCAAAACGCTCTCTTCTCTCTCCTCTCTCCTTTGAGTTTTCCGGCGAGAGGTGGGTGGTCGAAGACGGCTCCGACGCGGCGGTTGGCCGTCGTTGACGGCGGCACCGCCGCGCAAACTCTTTTTTTTTATTTTTTTTTCGTGCTTACACTTCTACTCTCTCTTCTCTATTCATTTCTGGTCTTAAAATTTCCAAACTTTTTATTAAAATGCCTAGATCTAAGAAAAGAAAGAAAGGAAATTTATACTTTTTTTTTTTTGAGTTGAACAGTCCTTGTAATGGTTTGATCTGGTTTGCGTCTGTCTGGTATGAGTTGTGTTGTTTGGTGTGGTTTACGGATCTATGATGATGATTTGTTATGCTAAGGGTTATGATTTGTGATGGTTTGTCACGGCTGTTGTTGGTTTTGAAAGGGTTTATATGACTGGTGTGGTGTTGTGTTCTTGCTGTGTTTGTATAGTGATGCTGGCCGATTGACAATGTTAGTGACGGCTTGTGAATTGTGTTATGGTTTGTGAAATTGGTTTATGGTGTTATGCGATCTCTGGCCTTTTATGCGTTTTTCTTGCTTTGTGTCTTTTTTCTCCCCCTTCTCTGGTTGTTTTGCAGGTGTATTTATCAAGAAAGAGCCTTGGCCACCAAGGGTGTAAACGTGGATGACAGCCTGTGTTGGGCTGGTTTGGATACAATTTTTTTTGGACAATTTTGGACATTAAAAAAAACAATAAATAAAAAAAACCAAATAATAAAAGATAAAGATTAAAAGAAAAATGAATTTAAAAGGAATTAAAAAAAGATGGAAACTAAAGCTAAAAAATAAAAATTGAGAGAAGAGGGCCCGACTCGGAACCAAAAATGAGGTATTTTAAAATACCTCTTTGCCGAATTTTTTACTGAAAATCAGGAGTAAGAATGTAGAGGTAAACGTGTTAGTGACATTTAGGTCAAAAATTGGGGCATGACAATATCATATTTTTTCCTCATTATTTTTAATATTTCTCTCTCCTTTTTCCACGTTCTCTAACCGACAAGAACCACCCACCACCATTTATTCTTCCATTTCCTTAATTAAAATCACACTTTTTTTAAAGTTAATAACATGTGTCATTTTTTTATTGGTTGGGTGTAAGGAAGATGTGTTGGGTGAGAATTCAGGTAAGAATATCTCAAAAATATAGAAAAAACTCCCAAAATGAGTATCACTTTCTATTTTGAATATAATATTAATCATTTATTTTCAATCATACGTTCTAAGTCAATATTTTTCATTAATTTGTGCTTAGGATAATTCTAAACACAACAATATTTGATAAGATTAATTTGATAAAACTATTGTAATTATGACACTCATAATGTACTAATGTGATAATTCATCGGCCTCTTCTTACCCAATGAGTAATTCAACTAAGAATACATTCAAAGCACTAAACACGTTTGTAATATAATTTGAAAATTAAATATTACACATTTACATCTTTAATATGGAGGTTTTTTTCAAGGGAAAATGTTAGTAATATTAGTTGTTGTTAGATTAATAATTACTCTTCATCATTGTTTGAATTCAAGACTTCAAGTTTTTTTACTCTTAACTCAAATTTAAACTACATAACCCCTCTTTTGTGGAGGTGTTTTGAGAAAACAAGATTGTGTGTTGTGTTGTGTCCCCATTCAGATGCAATATGGAGATTAGTAAAGCTCTGAAATTCAATTGTATTATGCCTACATGAGTGGAATATGTACTCTTCAAAAACTCAGCCATCGTCCCTAAGGGTACTCTACTGTTTCGAAATGAGTGATCTAGTTTGATTACGTACACTACTCACATATCATAATTTGATCATTTTTTTTACTAATATAAACATAAATGATGACATATAAAGTTCGGTATAATTTGTGATGAATATTTTTAAAATATCAACTTATTTGTAATTTTCTCCAATAAATAGTTAAAGATGTTTATAAAAAAAAAAATAGTTAAAGATATTAAATGTCAAAATTATACATTAACATATTTCAAACGCTCTTTGTGCCACTCATTAAATGGACCTTGAGTTTTTTAAGGAGTAAACCACTAAAGTACAATGATCCCGGACATTATAAAACATTATCAAATAGTTCCACGAAATTATAAATATTTTCAAAAAGGTATTTGATTATATTAAATTGTTAAATTTGTCCTTATATTTAACTATTTACCATTAATTAGATTCTTATATTTAACAACTTTCTATTTATTTGGTCTTCTTAAAAAGAAAAAAAAATCTATAAATTTAGTGTTTATATTTAACCACTTACTACTTTAACATATTCTCAAATTTACTAATACAAGTAAACTTTAACATAGTTCAAAACTCTATGGTTCCATTTCTATTAATTCTATGGTTCCATCTCACTCTCACCATGGAGGTGTACTTTGTGAAGATATATAAGGTTGTGTGTGTTGTATTTCCATTTAGATGCAATATGAAGATTAGTAAAAGCTCCGGAATTCAATTGTATTTTGCCTTCATGAGTGGAATATGCACTCTTTCAAAACTCAACCATCACCTCCAATGATACTCCTACTATTTTCAAACAAGTTATCTAGTATGATTACCTGCATTATTCACATAACATACTTTGATTATATTTTTTGATTAATATATAAAGATAAACAATGACATATAAAATGTTGTAGAATTTGTGATAAATATTTTAAAAATTTCAACTTTTTATAATTTTTACTAATAGATGATTAAAGATATTAAATCTCAAATTATGCATTGACATATTCGAAACAATACATTGAAGAAGAACTTATGGCTCTTTGAGCCACTCTTTAAATGGATCTTGAGTTTTCCAATGAGTAAACTACTAAAGTACAATGATCCCGGACATTGCAAGGCATTATCAAATGGTTTCATGAAATTATAATAAATATTTCAAAAGAGGTCTTTGATTATAGTAAATTGTTAAATTTATATTCAACAACTTTCTATTAATTTAGGCTTTAAAAAATCTACTAATTTGGTTTAACAACTTAAAGTACTCTCAAAATAATTAATGAGTAAAATTTGATAAAGGTTTAAAACTTTTTTAAAAAATTTATAATCTCATGGCCTTTTTGACAATGTCTTACGAAGTCAAAGACAAATTTGATGATACTCATTTTTCAGTAGTGATAATGTTATTGCAATGACCGTTGTTTTTTTTATTTTATTTTATTTTTTGTCATGTAGTTTAATAGACAAAATTTCACCTCTAAAAGCGAATAATTGAAAAACTTAAGGTTTTAACCTCATTCCTTGTATATTGTGTGACCCAAGATCGTTTAGATAAGATGACACGAGTCTCTTCTAGCGTAACCAACGTTTTTGGTTTGAATCCAACCTTAAACATACAACCGCGTGAAAACTCTTAAAGAGAATTTTCCACTCATTTAAATCCCATAAGGCTAGAGTGATCAACCCCACGGTTACACGTGCGGAGGATACAGTTTAAAAAAAAAAAAAACTGCAATATTTAGGAGGCGAAATGGGTAATTATTTCAAAACATTATCAAGAGAATATGGCTGGCTGTCTATAAAGTAATTAAGGCGTCCATTTGATATCATATCCATTTCTTTTCTTTTTTTGAAAGAATAGCCATTCTATTTCTTTTCTTGTATCCCTTTTATTTGGCAATTAATGCAATGATCCCTTTTCTTTGTGCCAGGGGCGCAATGATTAAATTGGATTCCAGCGGTTGTAATCCCTGCAGTCACTTGCAGTCAGTCAATTGCATTTGTGAGATATGAATCCCTTTCTTTCAAGGAAAATAATATCAAAATAATTTTAGCAATCAATACATCTATGTCCCATTGGTATAAAAAATTATTGGGTCTCGATAATAGGTGATTTCAGGACAATGGTTAAGGAATCTATAAATAGAAATTTTGTATTGAAAACATAAGATGTTTTTTGAAGAAGTTGAAAATATTATTTTTGATCAAATAATTATTATACAACTTATTATAAAAACTTACTTGTTTTGAATGTTTAACCAATTCTCTCGGGGAACTGGTTAGCATTTTCCAACCCCATATTCCTCGAAAAAAATTATGTCCCACTAGTATGAAATGGATTGACACACCGGATTGAACTGATATACCAAACAACAATACAAGTGAGTTGAAAATATTTTAACTCAAAACCGTAAGATAGTTATAGATTATCTCACTTATATGTTGTTCAATTTCAATTCTTCTATCAAATGTCTCACTATAACTTACACTGGTCCATGGATACGTTACAACATGTCTCCTAAAAATGTGACAGATCTCTCTCCTTTAGTGTAAGACTCTTCATACATGAGATCCAACACCAAAAATCTCTTTCACTCCTCCATCAAGTCGAACCTGGGCTCACACCATTATTGGGTTATGAAGAGGAGCCTTACTTTGTTTGATCTACACATGAAACTGAGAACAACCACATAAGTGAGTTGAACATCACATCTTAACCAAAATCTTTAAAATTTTAGGTTTATAAATTCACTTATTTATACGTTGTTCAACATCAATTCTCTCATTCAATGTAAAATTTTAAATCATATTTGACACATTAAATATTTTGTACATTTAAAAACTAAAATCATAATTTTTTCATTTTGTGGGGAGGGAGTAGAAACCATCATACAAAGTATTTAGGGTTAGGATCATCTGCATTTATAACTTTCTTCATTTGTTTTATTGGAGAGATAAAACACACAAAAAATAAAAAATAATTAATGATGGTAGGACCCACTTAGTGATAGAATTCACCATCTATCTTTTCTTTGTCTATTTCTTTTCAAATTGTATCTTTCATTTATTTTCATAAATAAAGATGATCTTTGCCCCAAGTATTTAGATCCACTGCAGCTTGCACGATGCAACTGCAAACCAGCAAAGACACGCTATACACGTTTAAGTTTCTCTATCTAACATTTTAAATATAAAGGGCCTACGGCAACTATATTCTGTGCACCATTTGCGGTAAATCTAAGGATAGTGATTTATCACCTAACAAATTTGAGTGCTAATGAAATAAATGTTTTTAAAAATGCACCCTTAACATCCAAGTGCTATCTTGTTCTTAAACACACAACACCTGTTTAATGTTTTAATATCTGAGTAGTTAAGTCTAACATATTCTTTAAAAAAAAACCTAACATATTACATATGTGACACTGGTGACACATATATTTTATGTTTGAGAAATGTTAACGAGTATCTTGAGGATTCTTTTTAAGGATTTTAGATAGTACTTTTTTTATCCCTTAATATATTATACTTTGCATTTATGATAATGATAAATGCATCAATACTTGATAAGAGTATTTAAAATCATTTTTCTCTCTCCTTCATTAATACATTTTTCTTAATAAATGTGAAATGAGCAAAAAACTCACTTAATTTGGGACGGAGGGAGTAAGTTATTACGAAAATTTATGCATTCAATGCATCATAAATTAAAGTATTAGACTTTTTCAATAAATAGTTTCTTAATTTATAATCCTTAAAGAGTGTGTACTTAAGACACTCGTTAGCAAGACTCTTAATGTTTTAATATTTTGGATGAAGATGCATGGACTACTCACCAACACTTTCACACCCAGGTTTTGTTTCTTTAAAGTAGAAAACTTTTCCATCCTGTAATCACAACTCATATGGTAAAAATAGTGGAATGCAAGTTCAAATCTACAATTCTCTACTTCAATGTTAGGCTCAGAAACAAAAATTCCCATGTGACAGACACATCTTACTTGAGTTATGGCGGAACAACTTTTCTACAAGTACAACTTCAAATAAAAATATTTAGACATATTTAACCAAGTTGTTTGGGCTTCAGTGGCAAGAAGCTCCTTCCAAGGACGTACTCGGAGAATATCACGTTCGAATCTCAGAGGGAACAACGCTTGGCCAGTGTACATGCCTCTACGCACGAGCCAAATTAATCGTTCATCTTTGGTGGGTCGAAAACCGATGCAAAAGCCATAAAAAAATATTTAGACATATTCACATCAAATGAAAAAAATTAAATAACGTGGATTGAAGTATTAACTTGTTTTTATTTTAACTTATGGTGACAAGTAGTAGATGTGAAACATATTAAATTTTACCGTGTATTATGGGTCAACATTAAATTTTAAGGATTAATGTGAAACTTGCTTTCATTATTTTTTTATTATAACTTGTCATGTTCATATCTTATTGAGTTGCTTTTTCTTATTATAATGAAGTCTATACTATGATTTCTTCTTTTTCTTTTCAGACACGCTATAATGTGTTGTGTTTCCCAAGAAAATTAAACTATATTAAGGGTCTTACGTATCATTCAACTTTTCTATTCCATTTTCTTTCTGAATTAACCAAAATGTTCTTTAGTGTATCATTGAAAAGCAAAAAAAGAACATAGTTCATGCACTTGTTGGTTGTTTACATATGATGTTTCCAACAATATTCATATAGTACTCTTCCTTGAAGTGCACAAAGTGAACTGTTCCAATTCTAAGGTATACAGCTTTTGTATCTTGTCTTTTTTTTTACAAGTTTCCTTTTGGTTTGTTTTCTATGTTTTAGAATCTTATTATTCTTCATCAAAAAGAATCTTATTATTCTTAAAATCAACTATGAATGTTTGCTATACTATTAGATACTATACAATATTGCCAAAATAAGTATCACTTTGTATTTTTAGTATAGTATTAATTACGTATACGTATTTCCAATTATATATTCTAATTAATACAATGTGCATCATTTCTAAGTCGATATCTTATGATAATCATAAACACAATAATATTTGATAAGATTAATTTAATAAAATTGTTATAATGAAATGTGACCCTCATAATGGACTGATGTGATACTTCATACTTTTCAGAAGATTTGACCTTTATCATGGTGTCAAAACTTGTTTACTGAAAAGTTTTAACTATTCTAATTAAGAATGAACCTTTTTTCTTACATTATCAATATGTATAAGAAAAAATTTGTATCAAAATTGACATGATTTTGTTTCTCTTTTTGTCAGAGTTTGAGCAACAAAGAGAAGCTAAAAGATGGAAAACTTTTGGAGCATGATTTGTGGAGACTGTGGTAATGTTGATAATGAAGGAAAACCTTTCTGTTATGATTTATCACTTTTGAAAGATCCTTCTTCATGCATCAACCATGTGTTGGTCATTTCTTTTGATGTGTTAGTGCTTACCATATTGCTAGTTATCATGATCTTGAAGTCTTCTTTGAGACCCTATTGGAGTCAAGGAAGATATTCCAATATGCAGCTAGTTTCTGCCATAACCAATGGATTTCTTGGGCTATTACATTTATCCTTAGGAGTTTGGATTTTAGAGGAGAATTTAAGAAAAAACCATGATGTCTTTCCTCTTAATTGGTGGTTGCAAGAACTCTTTCATGGACTCACATGGTTGTTTGTAAGTTTAACTATAAGTCTTCAAATAAAACAAATCACAAAAGCATGGATGTGGTTGTTTTCTATGCTCATATTCTTTGTTTCTGGTATATTATGTGCTTTGTCGATATCTTATGCAATTGGAAGCAAAGAATTGTCACTCAAGGAAGGTTTGGATGTAGTATCATTTCCAGGAGCAATTTTGTTGCTCTTATGCACATACCAAACATGTAAATGCAAAGATGTTGAAAGGGAAATCGATGATAGTCTTCGTGCGCCTTTAATAGGCCATATCGATGAAATTAATCCTGTTAGCCACGTTACTCCATTTGCCAATGCTGGATGCTTGAGTAAGATTTGGTTTTGGTGGTTGAATACATTGATGAAAACTGGTCAAAAGAAAACACTTCAAGACGAGGATATCCCGAAATTAAGAGAGTCTGACCGGGCAGAAATTTGTTATTCGTCATTTCTGGAACAGTTAAACAAACAAAGACAATGCGAGTCATCATATCAATCATCGATTTTATGGACAATCATTTTTTGCTACCGGAGAGAGGTTTTGGTAACCGGATTCTTTGCTTTGTTTAAGGTACTCGCTCTATCTTCTACTCCTCTACTTCTTAATGCCTTCATATTGGTTGCCGAGGGTAATGAAAGTTTCAAATATGAAGGTTATGTATTGGCCATTTCACTCTTTGTTATAAAAATCATAGAATCCCTATCACAAAGACAATGGTATTTCCACACTAGACTTGTTGGGGTGAAAGTTAGATCACTACTTAATGCAGCCATTTATAAGAAAATATTGCGGCTATCGAATTCTGCTAGACTGATTCACTCCGGTGGTGAGATAATGAATTATATGATCGTAGATGCTTATAGAATCGGAGAATTTCCATTCTGGTTTCACCAAACATGGACAACAGTTCTCCAATTGTGTATTGCATTAGTAATTCTTTTCCGCACAATTGGACTAGCGACACTTGCATCATTGGCGGTGATAGTTCTCACTGTGGTTTGCAATTATCCACTAGCAAAGTTACAACACAAGTATCAGAGCAAACTTATGGTGGCACAAGATGAGAGATTAAAGGCTAGTTCAGAAGCTCTTGTGAATATGAAAGTGTTGAAGTTGTATGCATGGGAAAATCATTTTAAAAATGTTGTCGATTTCCTAAGAAATGTGGAACTGAAAATGTTATATGCAGTGCAATTAAGAAGAACATACAATGTCTTTCTCTTTTGGACCTCGCCGATGTTGGTGTCTACTGCTTCTTTTCTAGCATGTTACTTGTTGGATGTTCCTTTGCATGCAAGTAATGTTTTCACTTTTGTGGCAACTGTGCGCCTTGTTCAAGAGCCAATTACAAGTATCCCGGATGTCATTGCGGTGATCATTCAGGCAAAAGTTGCATTTGCTCGAATTGTTAATTTCCTTGATGCACCAGAACTGCAAAGTGAAAATTTGAAGAACGAGTGCTTTGATGACAACCTCAAAGGCTCAATTTCAATAAAATCTGCTAACTTTTCATGGGAAGGTAATGCATCAAAGCCAACCCTACGGAACATAAATTTAGAGGTTAGACATGGCCAAAAAGTGGCTATCTGTGGAGAAGTTGGCTCCGGCAAATCAACCCTCTTAGCAACAATTCTTGGAGAAGTTACGAAAATAAAAGGAATCGTAAGATTTCTACTCCTATATAAAGTGTATTTTCCCACTATGTGAATTTTTCTGTCCATTTTAGTTGTAATATTAATCAGTTTCTGATTATCTATTATGAATTATAGGTTGATGTTTACGGGAGGTTTGCATATGTTTCTCAAACACCATGGATACAAACAGGTACAATACGGGAAAACATTTTGTTTGGATCCGAATTGGATGATGAAAGATATCAAGAAACACTTCAAAGGTCTTCATTGAAAAAGGACTTTGAGTTGCTTCCCTATGGCGACCTCACTGAAATAGGTGAAAGAGGAGTTAATTTAAGTGGAGGTCAAAAACAGCGAATTCAACTAGCCCGTGCTCTTTATCAGAATGCTGATATATATCTATTGGACGATCCATTTAGCGCTGTTGATGCACATACTGCAAAAAATTTGTTTAATGTAATGACATATTTCTTCTCATACTACTTATACATGTCTAGTGTCGTATTTTACTAAAGACGGCTTTGAAATTTTACAGGAATATATCATGGAAGGACTCAAAGGGAAAACAGTCTTACTTGTGACTCATCAAGTCGACTTCCTCCCAGCGTTTGATTCTGTTTTGGTAATACTTGAAATTGGACCTCTTATGCAGCACTCATATTAATGTGGCTGATTTATAGCTAAGTTATGGTTGATCGAATAGTTTATTTTATTTCCAGTTGATGTCAGAGGGGGTAATCCAGCAAGCTGGTCCATATCACCAGCTATTAACCTCAAGCCAAGAATTCCAGGACCTCGTCAATGCTCACAAGGAGACTGCTGGTTCTAACGAGCTTGTGGATGTTACTTTTTCTCAGAGACATTCATCTTCTAGAAAGATTACACAAGATTCCGTGGAACAACAGTTTAAAGAAACAAATGGAAATCAATTAATTAAGCAAGAAGAAAGAGAGAAAGGAGACGCAGGGTTGAAGCCTTACTTACAATATTTGAATGAGATGAGAGGCTACATATTCTTCTCATTGGCTTCCCTTTGTCACCTTCTTTTCGTTGTTTGTCAGATATTGCAAAACTCATGGATGGCTGCTAAAGTTGACGATCCCCTCATCAGAACATTGAAATTGATTTTAGTCTATTTCATAATTGGTGCTTTTTCAGTAGTTTTCTTGTTCACCAGAAGTCTACTTGTAGTTTCTTTGGGTCATCAATCATCAAAAAAATTATTTTCACAGTTGATGAACTCCCTCTTTCGTGCACCGATGTCATTTTACGACTCTACACCATTGGGAAGGATACTTAGTAGGGTGAGAAAAATAAACAACTATTTTCCTTCCAATGAAATGCAAGAGAAGAAATAACATTCTAACTATTATTTTCATGTTTAGGTCTCATCTGATCTGAGCATTATGGATCTCGACCTTCCATTTAGCCTCACGTTTGCAATGGGAGGCACAATCGTTTTTTGTTCTAGTCTGACAGTTTTGGCAGTCGTCTCATGGCAAGTCTTGATTGTGGCTATACCAATGGTTTATGTTGCAATTCGCATGCAGGTAATAAACAGACTCATCGTTTTTAACTTTTAACCATTATTTAGCTTTTTTGAGGGAACTTTTTCATATATTTTTTATATAGTTTAAAGAATTCTTGGTAGCAAAAACAATACCTTAATGTGTTTTAAGCAGAGATACTACTTTGCCTTGGCAAAAGAACTAATGCGGATGAATGGCACGACAAAATCTTCATTAGCTAACCATGTAGCTGAAACTGTTGCCGGAGCTGCAACAATTAGGGCTTTTGAGGAGGAAGATCGTTCTTTTGAGAAGAATCTTGATCTAATTGATAATAATGCTAGTGCTTTTTTCCATAGTTTTGCCTCAAACGAGTGGTTGATCCAACGGTTAGAAACAATAAGTGCAGTTGTTCTCACCGCTGCAGCACTTTGCATGGTTATGCTTCCCCCTGGAACATTCACCTCAGGTGAGAATTTGGTTGTTATTATCTTGAAGATATCGTTGTCTGAGTATTGTAATTACACTCAAATCATTTTTCATTCCAGGAATTATTGGCATGGCTCTATCTTATGGCCTTTCATTAAACAATTCCTTAGTATTTTCAATTCAAAATCAATGCACCGTTGCAAATCACATAATATCAGTAGAGAGGCTAAAACAATATATGCATATAGAAAGTGAGGCGGAAGAAATAGTAGAAGAAAATCGTCCTCCTTCGAATTGGCCAGTTGCCGGCAAAGTAGAAATAAATAACTTGAAGGTACTTGTTACATATTTTCAAAATTTGAAGAATGATATTCACAAAAATGTTTCTTCAATGAGCCAAATATTTTGTTCTTTTTTACCATGTCAGATACGATACAGGTCTAATGGACCACTTGTACTTCATGGGATCACATGCACATTTGAAGCAGGGCACAAGATTGGTATAGTCGGAAGAACAGGCAGTGGGAAATCCACTCTTATTAGTGCTTTATTTCGTCTTGTGGAACCAGCAGGAGGAAAAATTATAGTTGATGGAATAGACATATCATCTATTGGTCTTCATGATTTGAGGTCACGTTTTGGTATTATACCTCAGGATCCGACCCTTTTTAACGGGACAGTAAGATATAATTTGGACCCTTTATCTCAACACACTGATCAAGAGATCTGGGAGGTAAGATACGGTACAATCTATTTATCTTTTGTTTTGAAACAGCCATTGTTAATGTTTTTATTAATTGTTAGCATTATGTTGGGAGAGGGGATCAAACCCTCGATCTCATGATCACGCCAGTCCTTAACTCTCCGACTGCAGCCACCAAACCAACCTTATGTCCCCTCCCCTTACAATCTATTTATCTTGACTTTGCGTAAAATACTGTGGACTAATTCTTGGTCAATATGAAGGTTCTCGGGAAGTGTCAGTTGCGAGAAGTCGTCCAAGGGAAGGAAGAGGGTTTAAACTCCTCAGGTACATTTTAAGTTCCGTTGTTATTGCGATGCTGGAAGTACATTTTTTTGCAAGTTAGTAATGACTAATTAAAAATTATTACTCAGTTGTTGAAGATGGATCAAACTGGAGCATGGGACAAAGGCAGTTATTCTGTTTGGGGCGTGCTCTTTTGAGGCGAAGTAGGATATTGGTGTTGGACGAAGCAACTGCTTCAATTGATAATTCTACTGATCTTATTCTCCAGAAAACCATTAGGGCTGAGTTCGCAGATTGTACAGTGATCACAGTGGCGCATAGGATACCAACTGTGATGGATTGCAGTATGGTTCTTGCCATAAGTGATGGTAAGTTTCCGAGTTTTACCGTCTCTCACACCCTCTTTCTCATTTAAAAACCACATAGTCATTTTCTTATGTTCATGGTACATAATCACGGCTAATACATCGACAAGGTAAGATTGCAAACAGTAGAGTTTCTCTGACACACACTAAGGGTATGGTTGCATTCACCTACTTAAGATTTCTACCTTGTAATGCACATAAAAAATAGCATGTAATTCAAATACGATAAAGAAAAGTGAAGAATATGTTTGATCATTTACTTCTTTTCTTCTAAGGAAATGAAGCCATTGACTGTGTTTTTAGGAAAATTGGCGGAATATGATGAGCCAATGAACTTGATGAAGAGAGAAGAATCGTTGTTCAGGAAGCTTGTCAAGGAATACTGGTCTCATTTTCAGTCTGCAGAATCGCGTTGATCTTTTTCTCTTGAACAAGCAATGTATCAAGAACGTAAGCACGTGACAGAGTGAGTGTGTAGAAATATCTAGAATTAGGTTAGTAGGAGAAGAATTTTGAATTTTGTCGAAATCGTGGGCGAGCCAGAGCGAATGAGTCACTCCTTCCTCAGCAGTTTCTGTTATTCTTTGTATTTTTCCTTTCTTTATTTGCATGTTGCAAGGAGGACATTTGGTTGAGTTTTATTCCTATAGTTTTGCAATTGAATATTGTAACAAGATTACTTCTTCCGATACTGATCAGATTTCAGTATCAATATTAATATTAATTCCGTTTCGTTGTTTAGATTCTTCCCCTATCAGAAGCTAACAGACCAACACAATGATAGAATAGATGAAAAAAATCATAGTCTTTCGATACCTTTTGCATGAAATTAGAAACCAAATTCACAAAGCATTGCTTTTCGTGTGTCCTCATTTATTTCAGATCAAGCCTCATTGGCATAAGTTATAATCAAGGATTTTGAAAAGAGCAATGATAAGAACATATATATACACACACCTCGGGCCTAGGTGTTTCGGCATTGAAAAAAATTGGAAAAGCATCAGTGAACCATCTGAGTCATCATAGCAGATTCCAACAGATAAGACCTCAATGTCCAAATGAGTCTCATTCTAAATAAGGTCAAAAGTCCTCAATATTATCGTCTCTTATGAACACCGATAACCAACTATTCAACTGCAAAATAAAACAAAACTAGATAAGGTCCAAAATTCATATAACTAAAAAGAGTAATCATAAGAACACATGTATACGCACCTGAGGTCTAGGAAAAATACAAAAAAAATCCTGTTGAAGGCCCTACGGAGGCCTTTGATGTAGCTTCAGGATAAGTTCTTTCATCCGCCCTAACAGGTCTCCTCACTGTTTGCATTCCCGAGACCTTAATTTTGAAGGGGAACTCGAGCTTTCACTGACTCAAAACCCATGATTGACCACGCCCCGACATGAAAAGCTTCAAACCCGGATGTTCTGTTGTTTGCCTCTTTCTAGAATTGAAAAGAGTTTGAGAACAATGAGTGAACCGTCTCTTAGACATCATAGAAGAATCCAACAGAATCCCTTGTTAACATATGTTGAGGTCTTTCCACAATCTTTCCTTGAACATTCTACAGATAAGACCATACTCTCCAAGTAAATTTCCCAACATCACGTAAAACACCTAAATAAATAATTTGAAACTATTAGCCATGTTTGATACCTGGATGATTATTTCATACACATCATAAGAAATCAAAGGAGCCTTCTTTCCAAATCTATAGTTTAGATGGTTTTACATAATCTTCATATTGAAACAATCACAATTAAAGCAAGTAAACAACACAAAACAATCGGAAAATTATAAAAGAATAAACCATCAATGTAGCTCCTGAACTATCACTCTCTCTTCAATTTAGTTCTTAAACTTTATAAACATATTAAAAATCCATCAATTTAATCCTTAAAGTATATAAATATCCGTCGATTTAGTCTCCAACACCTTAATAGCAAGGACAAAATTGATAGATTTTTTATATCTTAGAAACTATGTTTTATATTAAGAGTTTAGGGACTAAATTAATGAAGGAATGATAGATTAGGCACTAAATTGATAGCCATAAAACTCGGATACCACTAACCCTAAACAACGCTTACTTTTCTGAAATGATTTCTTGGTACTATCGGCCAGATTTGAAACAGATTCTAGCTTGTAGAAGCGAACTGCATCATCATCGGAACAAGATAATGTTCCCAAATACTAGAACTTATGAAGCACGGATACGGACACGGACACCAGACACGACACGGACACGTCGACACAGTTAATAATTTGAAAAAATCGTATAATTTAGTGTAATTACAAGTTCGGTGTCGGACACGACACGTGTCCGACACCGGGACACGCCTAATCCGAGGAGTGTCTGTGTCCAAAAAAAAAAAAAAACTAACATTTGCAAGTATGAAAGGAGCAATAATCCTCTAAAACTTTTGTCATTTTACTATGCTTTCACCAGAACTTTTCCTATAAATAAACCAAGCAATTCTCACTAAAGGATAACTCGAATTTTATGTCTGCGTGGAACAATTCTTGTCGAATTTGATACCAACATCTCTTCCCCCCGGAAAACGGAGGGTTAACACCAAGAACATGTCGGTAATTCATATGATTTGTATCTTAAATAATGAAACCCTATTTAGGGTTCCACACAAAAACCCTATTTTGAGTTTTTGCTTACACTCTCACCTCTTGCACTCCGTTACCAAAGAATTTGATTACAACCTTCTTGATTATGTAAAATTGAACTAATATTTAACATAAAACTAAATTAAATCTTCATGAATACATTGATTTTCATCATCCAACAATATGAATCGTAACAAATAGAACAATTAGTCTTGTTTGACCATGCAAACCAGCAAAGCAACATTTTTCTATTCTTTTATACAAAATATTTTTTATTTTTTTTGGTCAAGTAGCCTAGTGGCTAGAGCTCACACAATTTAACTGTGGAGTGTCCGGGGTTCGAACCCCGGCCCCAATTTTTTTTTTTTTTAACAAATCAAAATGAGATATATTGAAACCAACGGCCTATCCCTCCAGCAAAGGTATTCTAAAGAGGATAGCCAATAATTACATTTTTCTATTCTTTTATACAAAAGAAATTTAGCATGAGCTGATGGTGTTTTAGTATAAAGAGGGACGACCTTCGGTTCAAAGAGTATATACAATGCTATTTACATTTACATCCCTTCAAAGGTACACAAAACTTGAACCCTATATTATTATTTTTGCGAAATTTGTCTTCTTACCACTGGTCCAAACCCTTGGAATTACTTATTTTCGAGGAAGATTTTTTTTTTTAAGGAAGCTTAGGTTTTTTAAAAGTGTCTTTTAACTCAATCAGACAGACCAATCAAGTAAATATGAATACGATTTTTTATTACTATTCTTATCACATTAGTCTAACCTTTTATGTAATCAAAGTTTGTTAACCTACATTAATTTCTCTACATATTTAAAACAATTATTATTAAATTAGAATTGAAAATATTATATTATATATAATTATATTCTCTAAAATGTTATAACAAAATAATATTACTACATCTTTCAAAAAAACAAAAAATATTTTGATACTACATAGTTTGTAGATCTTATCATTTTGATATTCAAAACTTATCAACTTCATCCTAAGACCAAGTGCAATGGGAGTGTTGAAACCATGATTCAACACTTGTGACCTTTCCAATGGTGTGTTGAAAGTGGGGGAAAAGTGATGTGGAGGAGAGAGGTGTTGA
>Ga0228710_1005560_pt1 | contig 19526 bp, 16 predicted proteins | sample MedpolnodulmetaG_FD_177995 | JGI IMG/M metagenome (GOLD analysis project Ga0228710, IMG submission 177995) | Root nodule microbial communities from Medicago polymorpha collected in Santa Monica, California, United States - pink nodules | ecosystem: Host-associated > Plants > Roots > Nodule... | reverse complement strand
AGTGCAAGGAGGACATGACTACTTCCGGTTTGTGGAAGGAACCTGTATAATTGATTGTGTTCTTTCTTCTTCTGTTCTTTACATTATCCGCTGCACATAGACTCTGAACTCACTCAGACTATGAACTACTTCAGACTCTGAACCTGAGGACAGTTATCTAGAACGTAAAAGAAGAAGTTTCCAAAAACACAATTCAACCCCCCCTTCTTGTGGTTTTTCTCACCTTCACAATAGCACATGAAATGCTCAAATTATATGAAAGATGTGTTACAAATTATTTGTATGTCTCACTTGATAATGATTGATATATTAAACTCTCTAAAGGATTTCATTTGCGCATGACATACAATCAAAACTATTGAAGAGATGACACCATTTTCCTATTTTAAGGATATGGAAATGAATTTTTTATAATCGATTTTATGATAATCGAATAAATATTATTAGAACTACTAAAGAGATTCTAATCTAGTAGATTATGTAATAGAATGATTGTGATGTCACTTTACGTGAGTAAAAATCAGGTCTTCAATAAAATTATGAACAATTTGAATTGGTCATGTGAGGACACTAATTGTTTACACTGATTTCTGGTAAACAATCGTTGGTTTAAAATTAATTACTTGCAAGATCAACCAGTAAATCTTAGAGACATATTGTGCTTCTCATTTTCCAGAAATTTATGATTGTTCTTCAAGAACTTTGAAAAATATAAAGATAACTGTCGAATCTAACTTAGTCAAATTCGTCGAAGTTACTTTCAACATGAAAATAAAAGGAATTGCTTGAAATAAACAAATAAATTGCAAAGATATTTAAGAAAACAAACATAAATTGCATTGATTGAATGTAAATTGGTACACATGTTCATACATTGCAACTTGTGACTCGTTTCTCTCTTGAATGCAGATGGTTTGAGTGTAAGTTTTGTGTATGATTAGATTGTGATCTTTTTTCCCTTATGGAAATCTCCTATTTATACTAATAGAAATAACTACCTACATCAAGATTCGAAACTATAACTGCTAAGCACGGGCAACAGATATCCATTCGAATTAAAACTTAAACAATTATCCTTAGAAATATATGTTGCTTAACCTTATCCAAAAATGAACTGCTTCTTCGATATTTTTCAATTTGTCGAATTGAAATCCACACTTCGAGTATTTCCAGCAAGCCCAACCTTCGCTAAAAACATATCGTTCCTTTATAAGGTCAACTTTGGTTTAACTACATTTAAATTAGCCTTAAAATTTATAGGCTAACAAATTGCCCCCCAGAAACGTCATTTTCAACTAATCTTTTCGATAAGGAGAAAAATATGTTTCTGATCCTCCACGAAATAAGTTGCTTTAATCGAAACAGATTTTATGACATCATCACCAGGAGAAGCAGTTCAAAGAACGCTTTATGGTGTCCCCAGCATAGTTAGTGGGCCATGTTCTAGTCATTGGGAATCACCAATTTTATTATTTAAAAATTGTCAACGTAAGATGTTGACATTTGTCAAGATCAAAAAGGTTATAAAACAAGGATTTCACTTTTCCTTTTCATCCTTTCATCTTTGCTGAAACTTTTTACTGTTCCCTCTTCTCTTTCAAAGAGTACTAAACTTCCATTACCAAAACCTTCCAAATTTCAACTTTTTACCCTAAAATTACCCTTTATCTCTTTGTTTCAATCGTTCGTAAACTATTTGACCATGACAAAACAAACAGGATCTTCTTCTCAACTTCCAAGTAACAGCGAACCCATCAACTTCTCAAAAGCTGTTCCGACTGGAAGTCCGCAGTTTATTGAAGAACCAGAGGTCAGGGAAGCGGAAGAACAAATATGGAAATCCTAGGTAATCATTCCATGTCCTATTTCACCACATGCATATTTAGGACCTATTCCATATGACAAAGAGAACAGTGAAGAACTTAATGCCATTTTTCCTTGTTTTGAAACACATTCACCGCTAATTTTCACAAAAGGTCCCTATGACCTTAGTTTTCTGAAATCCAAGTTTAGAACAGAACCCAAACGAGACAAAAATGAGGATTACATTGAGTGACTAAACAAAGTAGAAAGTAGGAAAGGTCAATTTTGGAAAGATATAGGTATCTTTGACCTTTTTCAACTATCTAGGCAGGGTCCAAAATATTACAATGAAATGTTGATTGCTGCCCTACATTTCTGGAATGCTTCGACCAACAGTCTACATTTGAAATGTGGCATGCTTACCCCCACTCTATTAGATGTCGCTGGCCTTACTGGTTTAAAACCTACTGGCCAAACTTTCAATCCTGAAAGCCATGAATCAGAGCTTTCTTTTGATTTCAAACGGTTTGCCTATGGCATCTTCATAAAAGAACACCATAACACTGAAAGCGCTGAAGTTACTGACGAAAAGCATGTTGCCTTCTTAACCTATTGGTTATCTATGTACATTTTTTGCTCTCGACCCATACAAGTAGCCAAAGGATATAAGGCCTTAGCTATTCAATTGCACAAGGGAAGGGATGCTTGTTTAAGAAAACTTATCTTAGGTTCCTTGTATGAGAATTTGAACCAGTCAGTAGTTAGCCTCAAAGAATATCAATCTGGGAGTAGCTTGATTATTCCTGGCCCTATCTGGCTGTTTCAATTATGGCTTTTAGCTACTTTTAAGACAAAGCTAAAAGTTTTCCCACCCACTGATTTTACTGAGGCCTATAACAATAGATCAACTGAGGGAATAGTGTAACGCCCTATTTCTATTAAAGCGATAAAACACGCGAATAAAACATTTATTCAAGAAATAGACGTCACATCATCAACAAATAACAAAATGATAGCATGCATATATAATTTTCAACAGTCGCAGCGGATATAAAATTATACACCTCTAAGTATACATGCCATGAGATCAATATACATCATCATAAAAATCTCCAAGTCCCGACATATGGGCAAAACTCAACAACATAAATCCAGCATAACCGATCTAGAATAATCATAAGACAGACACCCTAGATCAGAGCCTACTCTACGACTCAAGAGAAAACGATAACGGAGATAGCTCCCACTATCCAAGCACTTACCAAGAAAACTACTCCTGCACTCCGTCTACCCATTCATACAAACAGGTAGGCGGTCAAAACCACTGGGGTAAGCTTCACATCAATCATAATCAACATAAACAATGTAGAGTATATATATTCACATATGTACAAATTTCACCTCATTACTGTTACCAAAATGATAGTCATCAATATATTCACCAAGTGTATAAGCACAAGCTAGTAAGACATGCAATTAGAGTCTAGTCCAGATATTCATAATCATCAATAAAATCTACCAATGTACATATACACTAATTCACATAATCGCAACTTTCACCAAATTTCCAATGCACAAATTCACCAAGTCACATATTCAATTATGACACAATTCACCAATTATTCAAATGCATGCAATGTTCTAGACTCTTCTAGATGCATGCGGTACCAAATCGCCTCAAGGTCATCACCTTCGATGCAACAAAAACATCGTATGTAAGATTTCACACATGTCTTACATTTTGGATATAAGCATCTGTCACCATCAGTCATGTATGCATGAACATATGACTCGACTCAATGCATATGTTCACACAAACAATTCACCACACCATCACCAATCATTTAGCATATATGCATTCACTAACACTTGTCATATATGCAATCACCAACAACATTCACAATTCAATCAATATATATGTATTCACCAACAACATCTCAATCAATCAACATATATGCATTCACCAACAACATCTCAATCAATCAACATATATGCATTCACCAATATCAACTCTTCACCTAGTTCAACATACAACTTCTCACAATCCAAGTAAAGAAGAAAATACATCACCTTATGATGAACATCATATTCACTACCTAACAATCATTCACATATCTTCATTCAATCATATAAAGCTATTCACGAAAGGTTTTCAAAGTAATCGGCCTTAACGACCACTTTCGACAAAGTCCGTCTCTCGTTATCACTTTTCCAAAAATTTCCATTTTCAAAACAAAACAAATTAAAACTCAAAGGAACCAGTCACAACCATTTTTAGAAGTCATATAATTAGTGTACAACCTTAATCCTACTCCATTCCCTTGAGAAAACATGTTTCGGAAAAATCGGCGTTCTTGGACAATTTTCAAAGTTAAGTTCAAAATCACAAGATCAAGTCCAATCCCACCTAGGAGATGTTCCAGTAGGTTTAAGATCATAAACAGTGATTAAACAAGTTGAAAGAAGTGTTTTACAACGCTCGGATTGGTTGCCAGAAGCCCGGAACAAAAATCAAAAGGTGCTGAAACTAGGCTTGTACGCTTAAGCGTGCAGCTGTACGCTTAAGCGTGCAGGGTCCAGTAGCTACCAGTGTTATACGCTTGGAGCACGCTTAAGCGTACAGTCACAGTTCTGCACAACAACTTTTGGGTTCTTCCCCTCTTTCACCCAAAATCCCCAATTTTGATCTTCCAACACCCAAATATGTTTCCAAAGATTGTTTACAAGTCTATGAACTAAAAAGGGCTTTCAAAAACACATCAAACATGAAATCAAATATCATTTCAACACAATTCACCAATTCAACCCATTTTTACAAAACCTTCAACAACCACTCAATTCATACCACAAATCCAAAATTATGAACACCCAAGGTATGAATCATCATCAACTACACCTCATAGCAACAACAACAACAATCAAACATGAATTCATCAACAATTCATCAACCATAATTCATTCTTCATCATTTATGGGTAAAACACAAATATACCTGTATATACATCATGAACATGTAAAATTCAACATCAACAACTTAATTATCTTCAATTCATGTACCCAAACATTGCATCCAAACATAAGCACGAATTTCACAATTAAAATCACAATAATCACTTTTCATAATTAAGCACTTATGCATAGAATTAGAGAAGAATTAAACTAAAGATTATGATTGAAATCTAACCCCCTTACCTCAATGAGCAACAAACCTAGCTCAAGCTTCAATTGAGCTCCTATGGGTTCTTCAATCTTTCTCTCTAACCCTTCTTTCTTCCTCTTGCCCCCTTTCTCTTTCTTCATCTTCTCAAACTTGTAAAATGATTATCTATCCCTATTTCCTTTAATGACCAATACTTATATAGTCTCTATACATTGGGCTTAACCCTCTTAGTGTTCTAATGGGATCACAACATTTATAAACCAACCCCCAAGTTTCTCTCTACTAACGGTTAAATGTTATCGAATAATTACCGGTCTAAAACTAATTATCACTACCGAATAGTAACTTAGTAAAAATAAGGGTTCTCACTTGAAACACTAAAAATAACCCTCACCATGAACTTACTAACTTACCCTTGCTCACAAAATGACCAAAATACCCCTGAGTCTAAAATGACTATAATACCCTTCTACACCGAAATCCACTAACCCTAACCCAAAATCCACACAAAGGCAATTAATCACACACAAGCACAATTAAACACACATAAAAACAATTAAAATTAAATCTAGTGAAAATCGGGCTGTTACAAATAGGATAGCCATGCTTCGATATGGGAACAGAGCTTCGCAAGATTTATTCAGTATTGCTTATGAAGCCTTTTTAGGGTGTGACACATTTACCCCTTCTTTGGCTCCTTTCACAAATAGAGTTTATGGACCAGATTGGTTCAAGAAAGAATTCTCAGCAACTAAAATCGAAGACGAGGCGAAATCAAACGCCATATGGAAAGCTTACTTGACTCCTACTCTCCTGTCTAGCAGGATAAAAAGCACTGATCCTTTTGGATTGTATGGCTACCAACCAAATTTAGCTGCAAGACAATTTGGTTTGGTGCAACCAAAACCTAGCTCTCTGTACAAATGTTTAGATGATTTGAAGCAGCCATTGATAGAACATGTTTGGAGAGCACTCCTACGCCAAGTTCAAGAACGAGCCCCTGCTTTCGATCCTGCCTCCTTTACATTTTCTCATGCATGCATTGAAGCATTTTTTAGATGGTGGCAAGAATATTATAGGCGCCAGGCTAGTCGAGTGAACCTAGATTCTTTGCTTCCTCAACTGATATTTGTTTTTAACATTGTGCAGAAACAATGGAAGAAGAACAAAGGTACGCATATTCAAGAAATTCAAGCTTTTCGAAAATTCTTCCAATCTGTATATGATCCTTTGCATCTTAAGCGAACAGTTCACTATGCTGCTAAAACTTTTAGGGATAAAATAAATGACAAACTCCCCTCAATGAAGTTCCCTCCTTTCACTCCCAGTAAATATCTTTTTGCCTTGCATTTTAAAATTAAATATCCATCACTACCAACTAGTGATTTGGCATTGGCTTTTAGGCCACCATATCCAAAATGGTTGCCTTGTGATTCTTTACTGGGGATGAATCAAAAACTTATAACCAAAGAAAAAGATAAAGTAATTGTCGCTAAATGCAACATATACACTTTTAGAGGTCACCTTCATTTAGATCAACATCATGTTCGAATCATTTCTCTTGTGGGAATGGGTAAGAAATCTCTCAATTTCAAGAACAAATAAATAGTGTTATAGAAAAAATGCTACTTATCTGTATGTCCATGTACTTGCAGCTGTTGCTTTGAAATCAGGAGACGGAGAAGAAACTGATGAGGCAGGTGCTCAAACGTGATCAAAATTAGAGAAATCGTCTAAGAAAGAAAAATCTTCCAAGTCGAAAAAAGATAAGGTATGTATCACCCTTTCCATATTTTTCCTTATTTCATTGAGTGATGTTTTTAAACTGGCTTATAACACTCTCTATAATCGGTAAAGGCAGGCCACATCATCCTCTGACCCCTCTCCTAAAAATACCAAAGACTCAGTAATCGAAGATAATGTAAATTTCCTTTCTTCGATTTGATCCTTTCAACGCTTCATTTACATGAATGTCTTTTGACGCTAATCTTTGCATCTCTCATAGGCTGGAATCTCGTCTGAAGCCATTGAAATTACAAACACCTCTGAGGCACCGAAAAGAAAAGAGCGCTGAAAGAAAAGGAAACAAGATATCTCAACAATAGCCACCGAAGTACCACCCAAACAGCGCCCACTCTTGTGTTGGAGATAATGTCTCAAAGGTAATCATTGAACTTTAATCTTGTCAATTTCAATCTTTATTGCTCTATTTTTATAGAGAAATACCTTTTATTATCTAAAATATCTCTTTGTTAGAGCATCGAACCCAGTAATGTCAACACATCTAAGCAAGTACCACTTCATTCCACTGATACTCTGATAGTATCACCCATCATGGAGGAGGTAGTTGGCGTCGAGACCGATCTCCCGACAACGAACCTTGAGGTAGATTCCCCCAACCAACATCCAAGACTACATGTCGACGGTTTGGAGAATAATCCATCAAGAAAAGATGGTGACCCAATCATTGTTGAAGACTTGAGTCTCAAGATTCTTGCCAATAAACCCAATGCTACCAGGGGTGACCACAATGTTGATTTACGCAATGCGTCCAAACGCAATGAAAATTCAACGAAGGATGCTACACCAATGGCTAGAATCCCAACAACAAGCATGGCTATGAGTCAAGAAGAGTTCGACCAGCTTGAGAAGGCCAATCCCCTGGCGGCCTTTGGCTTGATGCTGAAGAATGGTGTTCTCTTCTCCAAAAGCATTGGAGGTTCTTCGAATACTTCTACTGATGACCCCTTACAGACTTCGACAGAAAACCTCTTGGCGGAATTTCGAAGCAAAGTGCTAAAGGTGGACTTGTTTCAAGCCATAGAGCAAGATGCTAGCATCATCCCTAAGATAAAGGAATTGCTCCAAAAATTAAGCAAGCCTCCTTTTGGCATGAAATTTCAAGAGTTTTCTCAAACACTAGAACCTATCATGGAGGAAATTAATCTGAGTTTCCATCAAAGGAAGGCTGATCAGTCCAAACTTGAGGACCAAACGGTGCGTTGTAATTGACTTTATGGCTGAAGTAACCACCTTTCAAGAAAAGTTTGTTACTTTTCGACATGAAATTCTAGATGCTAAGCAAAAAGTGGAAGAACTTAATCTTGCCGTTGCTAAACATGAGGAAGAAATCAGGCTCCTAAAATTGCAAATAACTAAAGTCCTGTAGAAAGAGGACCTCATGCAAAAAGAAGCTAGTATTGCCATACAAAAAGTCAAAGAGTCACAAACACCTCAACAAGAAATGGCAACGCTTGTCGAAAATGGAAAACTCCTTGATGAACGATTAGCTGAGTTTAAAGGCAGACTCAACAAGCTCAAGTCTGAGTTTGTAATTTAAACATCCTATGTAATTTTTATTTTGAACTTTATATTCAATCCCATTAATTTTGTAATTCGTGAATCTATAACGGTGCTAATCAAAAACCGTCTTTTGGCATTTTCTTTTTATTAAATATTTCCCTTTTGCCAATCCATTTCATTAATCACAAAAAATATATTAGGAACAAGTTTCAAAATAAATGGCAATGATGAGAAACGAAAAAGTTTCTCTGCTTTAACTGCTCAAGTTAAAACTACCTAGAAAACCGTAAAAATTTCATATTTATTTAATTATGTAGGGATGCAAAATAAATAATCAATAAACTTTAAAACTTCCCATGTCTTCCGAGAAAAAGACTTACACGCTATGTGCCACGTGTCCTTCTTTTGAAGGTAGAAATTGTAAAATTTAAACTTCCTTCAACTTCTTCATCCACTATAAATACCACAACTTCTTCTAAAATTTTTATTCATCTTTCTCACTTTTCTTCAACCTTTTTTCAGAAAAAACACCAGAAAATCCCTTCTCTCTCTTTTCATCAAGATGGATTTCTTGAGTGATGATTTAGTCATCAACATTGCTGTGAGGGTTGCCGCTCATAGTGTGCATGACCTTTTTCATTTCATGAGAACGAACAAGAGGCATGCAGACCTTTGCAAGTCTCGCGATGTTTCAAGGGCTTTTGGTGATGATTGCACTGAGTTACTCACTGATCTTTGCCCAACCTATGAGAAGCTTGACTTCATGAATCGCTTGTGGAACGCTGGTAACACTATGTTTTGCATTCTCCGGTGTACTCAACACATGTTACATCCCAGGCCACGCTTGGATGTAGTAGATCGTTTGCTGAGGAATGTCGCGGCCGCAGACTCTAGGTCCGCTAAGTACTTTCTTGTTTTGATAAGGGCTACTACTGGGCCTCATCTCGATATGGAAGGCATCTTAATTGACTTTTGGTGTATTTTGATGACCAAGAACCTTCAACAATATCGATTAGATATAATGGGAGGTAGTACCTATTTTAGGTTTCGATGTACCTGGTACAAAAGGTGGATGCCCCTAGGCATGTATCGTCGGCGCTTTTGCCCAAATCCACATAGCTGTCCAGGTGATGGAAGAAGGGGTAACTATCGAGGATTTCTCCCTGTTGATGATGATGAGTACGTCTTCACTCATTTCTACATCCATTGTCGCCTCGATGGAGAAGTTAGGTTGCTCATTGATGTTTTCGGTATTGATCACAGTTCTATGTAATTTTCCCGTTAGTTGGCTTTATTTCTAATGCCATGTTTTATTTCCTTTCCGAACTAGTCTTGTACTATTTTAATTTCTTGCAATAATGGTCTATATTTCCCATTTATACGTAAGATCCTTTGGTCATCATTTAACTCTTCGATCTCATACGCGTTGTTCGAAAACACTCTTAAAATTTCCCATGGTCCTTCCCAACTAGGTGACCACTTCCCCCAAGACTCTATTTTTTTTATCCATTGGCAAAATAACCTTCCACACTAAATCTCCTTGAGAAAAAAACTTTGATTTCACCTTTTATTATAAGCTTTGGCTATTATCTCTTTTTGTTTTGTAAGGACTTCTAATGCCATTAACCTTTCTTCGTCTAAATCAATCAATTCGTCTAGAATCATATTCCAATAATGATTTGTTGGAATTTCGCATTCTCTTTGGATTCTAGTTGATTGAAGGCAAATTTCGACTGGTAATACCGCGTCATGGCCAAATGTTAGCCTAAAAGGAGTGGTATTAGTCAATTCTTTGGGAGAAGTTCGACATGCCCATAAAGCCTCATCAAGGACTTTATGCCAATTCTTGGGTTTCCTCTTAATTTTCCTTTTAATTATGGAAATAATGTTTTTATTTGTTGCTTCGACCTGACCATTTGCCTAGGCATAATATGGTGTTGAAGTTAACAGTTTATAACCTGTATCTTTAGCAAACTTTACCATCTTTTGACCTGTAAACACAGTTCCTTGGTCTGTGGTGATAGTTTCTGGAATGTTAAATCTATAAAAGATGTATTTCTGGATGAAATCTATTACGGCGTCTTGAGTGACATTAGGTAGTGGGATTGCTTCTACCCATTTGCTAAAATAGTCTACTCCTACTAGAATATATATGTGGCCTTTCGACGATGTAGGTTTAATTTCTCCGATCACATCTAAAGCCCAACCTCTAAATGGCCAAGGTTTAACTATCGAATAAAATTCACTTGCCGGCACACGTTGGATCCCAGCATGCTTCTGGCATTCTTGGCAACCTTTTGCAAAATCTATACAATCTTTTACCATAGTTGGCCAATACACCCCTTGTCGAAATAAAAGCCATTTCATTGTATGGCTTGCTTGATGTGTTCCACACACTCCACTATGAGTGTTGGAGACAGCCAAATATGCTTCTGTTTCTCCAAGACATTTGAGCAAAACTCCTTCTGGAGTCTTTTTGAACAATTCATTCCCCAAAATCACATAACTCAAAGTTCTATATTTTATTTTTCGAAATGTTGTCTCATCAGGATTCTCCAGATAACTAACTATTGGCTTTTGCCAATCATCATCAGTTAAATTGTTAATGACAAAAACTTCGACCAAATTCGTACCTTTTGTGTGTTCACCTGATGCTTCCCCCACAAGTTTTGATATTAACAATTTCTTAGAAGGCGCTTCCTTCGAGCTACACTTATTCTTGATTTCGATCGGTTCTTCCATCTCTTCTTTCGAAACTCTATATCCTGAAGCTATACGGGTTAAATCATTTTCTTCTTGATTCTCTACCCGGGGAATATGTTGTATTTCCACATGGGTGACTCGTTTAAGTAACGCATTTGCAGCAATGAAATACATGATCAAGTTATCTTTAGCGCACTTGTATTCGTTTGTTAATTGTTTTAGCATTAACTCTGAGTCACCTTTTATCTCAACACATTTTGGCCCCAGTTCGAGCAAAATCTCCAACCCAGTTATTAAGGCTTCATCTTTAGGAGTAGCATAATTTAAATCCCTAAAATCAATACAGACTCTAATAGTTCCATTTTTCTTTTTAACGGGAACTATGTTTGCCAACCAATCTACATACCTTGCAGTTCTGATGAACTTGCTTTTCAAGAGTCTTTTGATCTCTTCTTTGATTTTTGACAGAATTTGCAGCGCAAACCTTCTTGGAATCTGCTTCACTGGCTTTTTGCTTGGCCGAATAGGTAACTATAATTCCATCATCTCCCGGCTTAAGCCATGCCCTCTGTGAAGTCAGTTTCGACTTCGTTGACCTCTGATGTGACGTCATACTCAACTGGCAGTATCAACACAACATTGCAGACTATGTCAAGGCTGGGCTCAGAATCAGAAAAATTTGAGGTTATTTCTTCGTTTTCCTTTGGAAGATCTTTCTTTATGGTTGACAAAGGGGGAAAAATTCTTTCAGTGGCTGGTTTCTTGACCATTTCGAAAACTGCCACTTGTTTTCCCACGTCCCTACTGACATTAGTTATATCTTTCAAGGCACTTGCTTTTTTCTGGCGTTGGTACCTACGCCATTGTGTCTTGGTCATGGGGTGTTTCCCTTTGTAGTTGTTGGTGTAGGCATACTGGTTGGGGTTCTGTGCCTCTTTCTGTTTGGGTGCTGTGATAATTCTTTTAATCCACTTAGTTGGTGGGGAAAAATAGCCAGATTTCTTTCCACCATAAAAGACCTTGGTGGTGGATTAAAGGTTTTCTTTTGGTTTCTGTTTAGATTTTCCTCTGTGGATTTCATCTTGTAGGGAATACCCCTTTTATTGAAACCAAACTTTGGACGGTTATCTACCCATCCACCTTTCCGTTTCGACTATGATCGAAACCCTTCCATGGACTTTGTAGCTTCCTTGTCAAAAGCTGCGCTGCATCTGGGGCAAAGCATAACATTGCTAATGGAGATCTTGCATCTGTTGAGAAAATCGATTAGATCTTCCTCGGCCTTAGGGTATGCACTTAGGGTATGCTACTCTCATTTTTTCTGCAAATTGGTCTTCAGTAACCATCGCATTGTCATATTGATGGTTGTTAGTAACCATCTCAACATCCTCTTGTAGTTTCTCTTTGGACATTGATGCTTCAACGGAATCTCCAGCACCCGATCCTTCAGAAATATCCACCATGTTTATATTAACTATCTCAGCGTACATGAAATCAACTTTCTTTAGGGGATCAACATCAACTTGTATTGGTTGTTTGGTTTTGTCTCCAAACTTCAACCTCCCTTCATCGAGAGCTTTCTGCACAGAATCCCTGAAACGAGTACAACGAGACAAATTATGGCCTAAAAAACCATGGAATTTACAAAATCCTCTCTTTTTCCGTTGCTCTAAAGGAGGTATCTTTAGATTTTTAGGCACTAATATTATGCCATCAACAACTAAAAGATCGAAGATGAAGATTTCATCGCACTTAGAGACATCGAAAGTATAGGTCTTAGGCGGGTATTTGTCATTCTTAGGTTCTTCAGGATTCTTTCCATTCGATGGCCTTAATAATTTACATGCATAAGGCGGCCCATCTTTTAATTCTGCTAGATTAATCTCACTATCTTCAACAGTGTGTGATCCCCAATCAAATTCTGGATCACTGTCTCCCGTGTCTTCATAGGTTATTTTCATTTTTTTAGGAAACCTATTTGTCCTGGCTTTCTCAGCCTTAAGCCTTTCAACCTGTCAAACTCTATCTGCCAATTGCGCCATATCTCTAAGGTGTTGAGTATCCAGTTTCTTTCGAACGAAATAATCGAGGCCGCCAGCAGCCATTTCGACCAACTCATGCTCAAGCACCATAATGAAGCATCTAGCCTTAAGGAGTCAGAACCTATTCAAATAATCATCAATTGACTCGTGCGTTCTACGTCGAACGCTAGCTAGTTCTTTCAAACTAATTTTAGATTGACCCATGTAGAATTGCTCATCGAAAGCCTTTTCCAATTGGTTCCAACTAAAAATAGAATGTGGAGGCAATGTTGTAAACCACGTAAAGGCGTTTTTTGTTAAAGAACTTGAAAAATACTTCATTTTCAAATTCTCATTATTCGTTGTGTCATCAACCTCCATCAAATATCAAGCAATGTGTTCGACTGTTGACTCGTTAGTTTCCCTAGCAAACTTAGTGAATATGGGGACTTTCCAATTTCTGGGCAATTCAGCCATTAATACGTATTCAGACAAAGCCAATACAAAATTGGGCCTATGTAAACCCATTTTAAAACCATTATGGGCTAACAAGGCTTCGACCACATTTGCTATATTGTTTTGGCCCTCGTAATTATTTCGACGGGCCTGCATAACCACTTGGTCTGCATCTTGGTGCCTATCTACCAGTATTAGGACTATCTCAGTCTCCTCATGGGCCCTTGGTTGCAACACTTGTTGTTGTGCCACATTTCCGGGCATTTGGCCATCTGGCCTTTCTTTAGGGATTTCTATTACCCTTGTATTTTGATTCTGAGGCGCCGGTGTATTTCGCACTAGAGGAGCGCCAAAGAAATTGGCAATCCGCTCCATTTGGGCAGACATCGCTTGATAACTATTATTGGTATCACGAATCAACGGGTTAATAATCGTACCAATTTGCTGCGTCACTTGATTGACCATTTCATGATTGCTATCTTCCATTTGTCGCCTTAAGGCGACTAAGGAAGCGTTGGTCAATGATTGTTGGGGCGTTCGAACAGGGAAGCTCACCCAGGTTCAAACAATTATGGTAGTGACACATTCAAACTTTCTGAAAAAATGGATGGATTCGTATGTAGGCCTTGCATCAAGGAAGATGGCATGACATATGGCTCATTGCGCCAGGGTGCCAGAATCCTTGGGTCGATGCATTTCCTATCGCTGGAATGGCCTGTGAAATTGGAGCGGTCATCGAGGCCACTGTGTGCGAAGGCAAAGACACATGCGCAGGATTTGTTGACTCCACTGGTGATACCACCGCACCCGTACTACTTGATGGAATTGAATGTGTACCACCCTGCGAAACCGGAGGATTGGTCGTTGTGTCTAATGCGCTGGCGGCATTCGATGCCGTAACAGTATGACTCGAAGGACGTGTCATTTCAAGAAGTTGTTTTTTACTTCTCAATCGCATACATAACACAACCAATAGTATTAATCGAACAAATTTCAAAGAAGAAAATTTCTAAACAAAAAGCACAAAGGGTCCCACTAGACGTGCAATTTTGTTTACATTGATTTTTGGTAAACAACCACTAGTTTAAAATTAATTACTTGCAAGATCAACCAGTAAATCTTAGAGACATATTGTGCTTCTCATTTTCCAGAAATTTATGATTGTTCTTCAAGAACTTAGAAAAATATAAAGATAATTGTCGAATCTAACTTAGTCAAATTCGTCGAAGTTACTTTCAACATGAAAATAAAAGGGATTCCTTGAAATAAATAAATAAATTGCAAAGATATTTAAGAAAACAAACTTAAATTGCATTGATTGTATATAAATTGGTACACATGTTCATACATTGCAACTTGTGACTCGTTTCTCTCTTGAATGCGGATAGTTTGAGTGTAAGTTTTGTGTATGATTGGATTGTGACCTTTTTTCCCTTATGGAAAACTTCTATTTATACTAATAGAAATAACTACCTACATCAAGATTTGAAACTATAACTGCTAAGCACGGGCAACAGATATCCGTTCGATTTAAAACTTAAACAATTATCCTTAGAAATATCTGTTGCTTGACCTTATCCAAAAACGAATTGCTTCTTCGATATTTTTCAATTTGTTGAACTGAAATCCACACTTCGAGTATATCCAGCAAGCCTAACCTTCGATAAAAACATATCGTTCCTTTATAAGTTCAACTTTGGTTTGACTAGATTTAAATTATCCTTAAAATTTATAGGCTAACACTAATGTATTTTTCTTATTATATATATCATGGTATTTTATTGTTGTCAATATTAGTAGATAAAGATATTGCAGCAAAGTCAAACATACAATATGTATCTTAGAGAAATAGCAATATCACTCGATCATGTGAAAATGTTACTTTAAATCAAGGAAGTGAATAATGCTCTTTATTAAGGATTATGATTTCACACATACAAGAAACCTCTGGTTTTCTAATTTTATAAGGAGACTCTTTCTACAACTCAATATGAAGACAATATCGCAAGAACTACAAATTTGGAGAAGAGCATGGAGATATAACATATCTTTCTACATGGTCACCGTCAAATAAAGATTTTGGGTAACTAGCATAAAAGATTATTTGACCTTCTTCGTCTCATATATACTTGTATTTATGATGAGGAGACACAAATGTATTCTTGCTTTTTTATCTTTAACCATGGTTTTATCCCATTTAGTTTTTTTGGTAAGGATTTTAACGAGACAGATTATGACACAAAAGGATGTTGTACTCTTTCTTCTTCACTAGTAAGATTTTAATGAGACATATCATTGATGGACATATAAGGGAGAGTGTTATGAATATCTCTTATGTGACACCATATTACTTATCTTCTAAGAAAGGCCAACCCTATGCATAGGTCGGGGATGCGACGACCTAGGGCATAACGCTAGGGGGGCCCAAAAAATTTTATGGTGCGGGGTGTATACAGAGATGTTTGGTTTTTTGTGGGTTTATATAGCAAGGTTCAGTAAAAGGTCCAAACATTGACATGATGAAAGACTGGGCTGCAGCCTATGAATGTTTTTGCTCCTTTTGCGCGTTATTTGCTATACATACCTCCGTATATCAAAAAGATTTCTATATACACCTCCCTATAAAAAATTTGGTTTTTCTTTATAATTTGCCTAAAAAAATTATTATCGAAGAAATTTGTGATATTTTTTGGACCCTTTGATCATAATAATATTCCTCACTAATATTAAAAATCTTGGTGATATTTATTATCCAAGTAATTGAGATAATTTTATGACAAAATAAATTATCTTTTAGTGTCTATGAAGTATTTGATTTATTTTCAGATGTTGTCTAAAAAACATCTATTTGGTAGTGAAAAGCGAGAAAAAAAACGAAATAAAGACCTAATAAAATCATAATAATGAGCTAAAAAATGTATGATGTATTATGCAAGGGGCTCTTGCCTCATATTATGTCTATGGCCTATAAAACTCTAGGAACTACCCTGCTTCTAAGTCACACATATATGTACTTATCCCTTAACTATTTAACTCTTAAATCATATAATTATACTTCTTTACAAATAAAGATCGCATACCATATGAGAATAATAAAACCATCTTTCTTCTCTTTTATCTCTCTCCTCTTTATTCTTGTTCCTGTCTAATAGTTTCATAACAGCTACCAATCCATGTTTCTATTTTTTTCAAAGGGGTATTTGTTTTCTCTCTCTCATGTTTTTGTTATTTTTTCTCTCTGCTAACTAGTCGACACATTGCCTCCTAGACTTCATATAGTTATGAATTATATTAACAAATAAGAAACTATTAGTTTAGGGTTAAATATGTTATATAAAATTTGTATTTTAACAATTGTTTTTTTAATCAATTATGAATGTTGGACTTAGTTCCATAGTGGTCAATTCCTAGCTTCCGTCTTAGTATGAAATTCAAAGTCTAGGTGATATTACAGTAATGCTTTTTTCAAAAGAAGATTGGCCACATGAGAATTTCAAATCTATTTGTATAATGTTAACTATGTGCACGCTTCTGAATGACAACCACATGTGCCACTGTCCTTTTGTCACTTTCTCATATGAACACATGTTATTGCCCCATTGTGTGCTGGTCCCTTTCTAGTTCTACACTTTTGGATATGGGGCAAATTGTTGGAGGCTCTAATGCCTTGTGCATATATTACTCATGAAATTATTCAAAGAATCCAGACCTTTCAACATCAAACTTGTCTCTGACATTATTATTCTTCTAATCCCACCACCATTCTCAACCAATAATACCAAGTTTTCAGAAACTATTCAGATTATGGGTAAAACAGCCGTTGTTCTTATACAGTTATTAATATTATAATTATTGTTATTTTGTCTTCCACTTTCTCCTATATGTTTGCAAAGGCCAGCAGTGTGTACAAAACAACATGTCAGGTTCTCTCCATGGACTATCTATGTTGTCATAACTCTTATATGTGAAAGTGTTCCATGATGTTGGGAGAAACATCAGGAGTTCATCAATTCAGGTTAAGATAAACTACACAAGTGATTTTGAACAAGACATCTTCTTCAAACACCTTTAGGACATTGAGTACACATAAATACACACACGTTCATTGTTAGTAGTTAAGTTATTGTTCGGCGATCTAACTTTGAACATCCTCCTTTAATCTATTTCAATCTTTCTTAACTCACCAATCAAGCTACCTACACTGAATATATATATATATGGTTTTGCTAGAAGACACCCTTTATGAATGTGTCTTTTAGCAAGTTATCCTATATGCATTTGCTATATATATATATGTTCATAATAAGATAACTCTTATTTTTTAACAAAATGATAAGAAATCTCTATTGTATGCACGTTGGAAAATACGTATTTTGTGGAATCTTGTTAGATATGTTTGTCCTTATTTACATTTATTCTATTGATTCTGTTAATTTAGATTTTAGCAGCTTAGTTATTGTTACAGCAATATACTGTATTAACCTTTGTTTTAGCTATCTTTGGTCGTGGCTAATATTGAAATTTTGAAAAGTTATGATTGTTGTAGATTTGGTCCAATGGAGAGGAAAAACAAAGTGGTTGTGGGGGGGAATCGCCTTATCTTAGGTAATTAGATCCAAAAGTTGTTGGCACAGTTAAAAGGCCCACATCGACCTTCCTTTCTAGCGTCAAATCGAACCCACGTTAAGCACCTACATTTGGCTGGGACTCTTAAACAATTCGATCAATGTGTTTGACTAGAAATCAAATCACTTACTCTCAGCTTAGTAATCTATATATATATACCAAAAATTAATTACACATGAATAAAAGGCAACAAACAACAAGCTGCATCGTTAAGTCTTTTTAGATGAAAAAATTAATCATCATATACATAACATTCATGAACCTATGAGACATCACATTGTTATGCATGACCCTTTGAACTCTATGTAGAAGGTCAACAACCTCTGGAGGTAGGAAGCCAACAAATGCAAATGGTATAAAAGCATGTTGATTGTCAGAAAACGTTTTCTCATGTTTAATCACTTAGGTTGACGTGAATTTTAGGGTTGCATGTCCTACCATAAAAGCCCGACCCCTAATCCCATAAGTGGTGAAACCCTAGTCAAGTCTACAAATCCATGTTCTCCTCCTACCTTGAAGGTGAGAAAAACACAAGAGTGTGGGTTGAATTGTCTTGCCTTTTTCAAAATCATTTCTAAGTGCTTATCCAAAACAGTTCAGATTCAGACCAGAAGATGTGTTCTTATTAGAGTGAGTGAGTGAGAGAGAGAGAGAGACGACAAAAGAAAATTATACCGATTCGTGCAACAATCCAAGAGTAGTCCAATCCCTTTGCACTTCCAAGAGATTTTCACTATAATCACACAAGAATGCAATTTTCTCAAACACACAAGTAAGAGATTTCATTTGCCCAATCACACAAGAAAGACTCTTCTACAATCAGAGTTTAACAAATAAATAAGATTATATTTTACACTTGATATACAAGAGAAGTATGTATATATTTCTTTAAGTGTTTGTGCGTGATGCGTCAATAAATTAGTGTTTTTAATATATTATTTGAGTCTGTTTTAATTAGATTTGATTTCGTTTTATTTAATATTATTTCCTTTTTAGAATTATTTTACTTCAATTGCAAGTTATTATATTTCAGGAACAAATATCTAAAGATTCAGTCTTGGAGCAAAAGAAAGAGGATTGGGAACTGATTCGGGATGAAAATACGAAACATGGGACACAAATATGTCACTCCCTAAGTCAGAGACTTGGCACGGCCCGTGCCACCAACAGCACGGCCGTGCCAACCTTCGGGATGCTCTTTTGCTGCTTCTGCTTCATGGATAAGCTACCTATTAGTTTACTTCTGACCTAAAAGCCAGTGGTTTCTTGTGCAACATTCTATTGTTATATTTCTTAGGGCTTAAGTCATTGTAAACTATAAATAGACTAGCTAGCTATCACAACAATTCATCTTTTGTTCTTGGAAATAATAAGTGACAATTGTTTCTTTGAATAAAAGTTCACCTTTATTTTATGTTCTTCTTCTTCTTCTTCTCTTCTATGTCTACAAGGAA
>Ga0228710_1005559_pt1 | contig 19529 bp, 10 predicted proteins | sample MedpolnodulmetaG_FD_177995 | JGI IMG/M metagenome (GOLD analysis project Ga0228710, IMG submission 177995) | Root nodule microbial communities from Medicago polymorpha collected in Santa Monica, California, United States - pink nodules | ecosystem: Host-associated > Plants > Roots > Nodule... | reverse complement strand
GGCGTGGTTGCTAGAGGAACACACTCACTGCACCTCGAGAGAGGCTTTGATACGCTAAAGAGAAACTTGTCTTTAGAAAGTAGGTCGAATATAAAGTTATGGTTTAAGGTTTCTTTGTGAAGGATTCGTCACTACGATGAACCAATAATCCCAAGGCGCTTTTTATTATTATTGTTTTTAACTTTTAAAAACCAAATCTCTACAATCAAACTTTCTTCTAATCATCTCTTAAAAGTAAAACAAATTGAACAACTCCCTGTTAGAACGATACTCTATTTTTACTACGTCGGTAAAACCGTACACTTGCGGTTTTGCTCATCAATGACTCTCACCAGTTTTGTCTTCTTCTGATGGAATGTCACTTTCAACATCTCATAAGAACAATTTGTCTTCTTCTGATCACATGTAGAAACTAACAAAGAAATTCAAAGGCAAATAAAATGTAACAGATCATTCGATATGTAGCAAAGGACTCCTCAAGTATTATTCACTTGCATTATCTAATTAAGGGAAAATTTTCAAAATCTAAATCAAAGCCTCTCAAAGACGATTTTGATGAGTTGGAAATCTTCACACAACGACTCTATTATATACCTCATATATATAAGGACCTGAAAAGCACTGTCAGTTTGAAAAGCACTTTTAAGAATAACTTATGCAAAGAACAATTACACCAACATAATGAAAAAAATTCTAAGAAATGAGTTTTGTTTAAAAATTTGCAAAAAGAGGGTCACATTGGGCGTGCTAATTTGTTTACCGGTGTTTTTGATAAACAATCACTAGTTTTAAATTAATTTCTTGCAGGATTAAACTAGTCAATCCTAGGACATATTTGTGCAATATTTTTCAAAAATGTTTGAATGTTCATAAGTTTGAATATAAAAGATAAATTTAACCGACTATTTTGATTAAGTCGGAGTTCATTCAAGATTAAAGGAGAAAACTTAAAAGTAGATGCAAACAACTTTAAAAGAAAATAATTTGATTAAATAAATGAAGAAACTGGTACATAGAACCATACATACATTTTCCTAAGACTCATTTCTTGTTGTAACATGGATAATTTGAGTGTTTAAGATTTCTGTGAATGATTTGCAACCCCTATTCCTTATACATAACTACTATATATACTTTGTAAGAAATAACTGAAAATAACAGTCACAAATAAAGTCTTCGACGCGTGTCTTGCTATGCTTCTTAGATTCGTGACAAGCTCCCACGTGTCTTCGACCTCTTGATCTTGTCTCTTCAAAAGCAATTTGAATTTCTGCAATCGAAGCTGAATGGTTTTGCAATCTCCAACATGCTAAGTGTTCCCAAACATGTCGAACTAATAACCATTTGGATTGTAAACAAATACTAACCCCAACTCGACATGTTTTTTTTTGTTGTCAAATTGTGTGTGTCGGAAATACAGTCTAACACTATATTCCCAAATATGCGAAGTGCCCCAAATCTGAAATGAGTATGTCGAATCATCAACTATTTAGAATGTAATTAAATGTCAATTCCAACTTGACATAATGTTTCCCTGTCGAATTGAGTAAGCCAGAAATGCAGGTTAACACCATCCCTCTGTTCTGGTGAATGATAGTAGATGAATGATAGTCCGACACTCGGTTGGATGAAGGCATGTATTTATTAGGTTTGGTTTTGGCGAATGATTTTCGAACAAGAGATTTCAAATTAGGGAAGTGGCTTAGGCTGGCGATCCTCTCGCTTTTGATTTTAATATTTTTTTTATTCCTTATGAGATTGTTTTATTTAGTTGTTCAAAAATGAAAATTGTTTATTTTATTTTGGTATGAAAATGATTGTTTTATTTAGTTAATGGTAAAACAAACTATTTTTTGCTAATGTCTATTTCTATTTTAGTGCAATATTTTGAAAGGTTGCATAGATCTTATATTTCAATTTATGTTTTTTTAAATACTAGTAAAATGTAGGATATATCTTGGAAGGTGTATATATATATATATATATATATATATATATATATATATATATATATATATATATATATATATATATGCCCAGGGGCGGATCTACATGGTGATGAGGGTATGCAGCTGCACACCCTGAGTTTTTGAAATTTACACATATAATCCAATGTTTTTTGTACTTTGCACACCCTGAAAAAATCTGTTTGCACCTCTGATCCACATTTCATCTTACAAAGAACTTAAAAAAAAAGTGAAGAAGAAGTGAGGCACGACTGAGGGAGAAGAGAACTGGGTGATTTCTTTTTAAACTAGTAGTTTGCTACCATAATAGAAGAAGAAGTGTGGCCTGGCTGTGTGGCGGCTGCTTTCTTCTATAAGTAACCAAGTAATTAGGGTTAAAGTGTATGTATATATTATTGCTATGGACTTGGGCTGTGTAATGTTAATATTACTTTTGCAAAATCACTTTTTGACAGAAAATTTAGGTCACACTAATGTGATTAAACACCATTCATATATGAATTGGACAAATATTTTATATACATTAATCATATATTTTAGTATACTCATGATAAATATCATCTATAGGTGTAATTTTTTCTTCTAAATTTACTTTTTGTTTACATTTTTTAATGCAATTTAATCTTTCTTAATTTATAATTTGAATCAAATTTTGAATTTACATATGGATTTTGCTAGTTACCTGTTATTGACTAGTTGATTGGTTTGAGTTTCATAATATTTCATGAGTTAGTCATACAAAAATTCATACATGCTACTCTCTCTATTTATCTCTTTTGATAACATATTCACTACCACAACAATGATCATTTTCTACATCGTTTTGAAATCTGTTTATAAACCTCTAATGTGTTCAACCTTATTGCGTTCTACATCATCCCATACCCAGTCCACCAAATATCTGCAAGATATTTATATGTAATAAATTTGATTATATTTATTAACATTTATGATTTTATTACTTATATAGTTATACATATAAAATAAATATTTAATGAAGTTAAATTGTTCGCACCCCTGACCCAGGGTCCTGGATACGCCATTGTATATGCCTGTAGGAGTTAGAAACAATTGAGTTAATTTGTTAGTAAAATGTGATAGCCTTATTGAACTCCACAACGAGAAATTTGAAAATTTGGAATAATTCACAATCATTCATTACTTTTGTAATATATCCAACGGCTAATAAATATGGCACACATGGGCAGGATGATGCAGAAACATATTACAACCACATTCAACTAGACACAGATTATCACAATGCTAAAATTTTCTCAATCTTATTTTATAGAAATGCAGCATGTTGTACTTGTAATCAAAGCAACACTATTATAAATTAATGGTCTTTCCTAACATAACCCTGACACTCTTAATATCAGGCCTCTCTTTACGAGTTTTCTTGGTGCATAGGTATGCAATCTTCAAAACCATAATCATTTGATTCATATTATCATTCTCAATGAGCAGGGCCGGCCTAATGTATTTTAAGGCCTAAAGCGAAATTCAAACAAATGCCTTTTATATGCGTTTAGATAGAATAAGACAAAATTAAGAAAAGAATTTCATAAGTTCCTTCAATCGAAAGTAATTCTATATGATGTGTGTCAGACACTAAATAAATTAATATTTTGTCAGCTAGAAATCAAACTTTGGTTCGTGACATTGTGAAAGTATATCCTCTTTCGCTATAATCAACTCCGTTAGTGCGTGACCTTTTTAATTATGTGCGCGCGCGTGCGAGCGGGTGCGTGCGCATGTGTTGAAAATAATATTTAATATAGACATTATTTACCAATTGTTAGAAATCTTAAAATAACAAAATAATATTGAAATAATACAACTATAAATTAATTTTTTACTTTTACAAACTTTGATTACATACTATTTGTCTTAATATATTTAAAACAACCAACATTGAATTAGATTGATAGGAATATGAGGCCTAAAAAAATCGGGGGCCTAAAGCACCTGATTAAGTGGCATCCCCCTTTGGTCGGCCCTGTCAATGAGCCTAGGATCGATTAAATCTCGGAAATTTCCTATAATTGTTGTATTTCTTAACCAGTCGACCAAACTCATTGTATCCCGAAAAAAAGCATCGTAAGGAAGTTTTCCGATCACCAAAACGGCAAGAATAATGCCAAAGCTATATATGTCAATCTTGTCATTGACAATGAACAAATTGTGATGCTCCGGCGTCATATATTCGATTGTGTCGGCCGAGTTTGAAGCATAGGTAGGAGACTGTGATTCAGACATTGTTCTTGCAAGTCCAAAATTTGCAATCCTTGCTTCCATATTATTGTCTAGAAGAATGTTTTCGGGTTTGAGATCTCGATGAATTATGGCGAGACTATGGCCTACATGTAGGTATTCAAGGCCTGTTGCGATACCAAGTGCAGTTGTAAGCCTTGACAACCAATTAAACTCCTGCTCACTGTAAGACCCTATTTCTATTAAAGCGATAATACACGCCAATAATATAAATATTCAAGAAATAGACGCTACGTCTTCGCATTAAGGTTCAAACAACATGCATATATATAAAATTCATCAGCAGTCGCAGCGGATATAAGTCATACATCTCCAAAATATACATGTCATATGATCAATATACATCAACATATAAAATCTCTAAATCCCGACAAATGAGCAAAATCTCCACAACATAAATAAATCCAGAATAATCATATGGACAGACATCCTAGATCAGAGCCTACTATAAGACTCAACAGAAAATGATAACGGAGATAGCTCCCGCTATCCAAGTACTCGCCAAGCAAACTACTCCTGCACTTCGTCTACCCATTCATACAAACAGGTAGGCGGTCAAAACCACTGAGGGTTAGCTTCACATCAATCATAATCAAACATAAACAATCATAAGCATTTAAGGATTTCATGCATAACACATATACACACATATCCCTCTTAGAATACTAACATCACATAATTATTATCCCTCATTTCATACACAACAAGCTATCACAATACTAACATAGCATAACAAACATACTCAATCTCTAATCAAGTCATCGACATAAGCTCATCATTTATCGACGTCAATCAATGAAAGGAGTACTCACCTTATTCTTCATTTAACATACTTAACTCAACAAGTACAATTCATCAATCCAAAGTTATAAGCAAGCAATCATGATTACCAAAGGAATCACCACATCATATATATATACTTACATATACAAATATCACCTCATTACTATTACCAAAATAATTATCATCAAATAGATTCACCAAGTGTATAAGCACAAACAAGTAAGACACGCAATTAGAGCCTAGTTCAAATATTCACAATCATCAACAAAATCCACCAATGTACATATACACCAATCCACATAGTCACAACATTCACCAAATTTCACCAATGCACAAATTCACCAAATCACATATTTAATTATGACACGACTCATCAACTATTCAAATGCATGCAATGTTCTAAACTCTTCTAGATGCATGCGGTACCAATCACCAACAAAGGTCGTCACCTCGAGATGCCAACAGAACATCTTATGTAAGATTTCACGCCCGTCTTACATTATCGCCGAAGTAAAAGAGTAACCCTCTTTTACAACATCAAGACTCAACATGACTATGATGCATGGACATACAAGCAAAGACTTGACAATGCAAAGTCACCTCATAAATATTCAACAACAATATAAAGGATAACCTCCGTCTATATTGGTCGACTTCAACAACAATTGCATTATCAAGTATTTACGTCCACACAATCAATCAAGTCATAATTCAATTAAGAGTCATCACCACATCATCACCATTCATTTAGCATATATGTAATCACCAACAAAATCACCATCACTTAACATATATGCATTCACCAACAATATCACAATCAAGTAACATATATGTATTCACCAACAATATCACAATCATTCAACATATATGTATTCACCAACATTGACTTTATCATAGAATTCAACAACATCATACTATTTCTCACAATCCAAGTAAAGGAGAAAGTACAACACCTTATGATAAACATCATATTCAACACCTAAAAATCATTCACACATCTTCACATACTCATATCAAACTATCCACAAAATATTTTCCAAGTATTTGGTCTTAAAGATTATTTTCGACAAAGTTCGTCTCTCATTTTACAACTTTAAAATAATTGAGACAAATGAACCAAAACCAAGTGAATAAACTTTAGGGCCTCAACTATGTATACACTTAGATCACATATGAGTGTAGTTGAATATACATGTGCATTTCACCGGCCGACTACGACAAAATCATCAAAATCACAAAGTTACGACAAGTTCGTATCATTTCTTCCATATTGCAAAACCAATTCATTTTCAAAACAAGACCGAGTTAGATTCAACAAGACATATGTTAAATATTCTTAAACCTCTTAATTAAACTCCTAATACTTCTATTTTTGAAGTTTGGAAACAAACCATTGACTTTGGGTTGACTTAGAAATAGCTATGCTAAATTTTCATAAAGTTTTACTAAGACCCACTTGGAGTATTTTCGCCATAACTCAAAATCCAAACATCATTTTCAAGTCAAACATAAACCATTGGAAATTTAACACAATTATCTAAAACTTTCATGTTTACACCAAATGCCAATTCAAAACAGAAACGTGTGAAAAAGACATAAGAATGCGAAGCAAGGAATGCTGTCTGAGAGCATTTCGCTTGAGCGAAGGATTTTTCGCTTAAGCGAATTACTTCCAGTAGCTGTTCGCTTACAACTCGCTTCCGTCTCGCTTAAGCAAACAGTCATCAGTTCTGCACAATTTTTCACCCCAAAACCCAAATTTTGATCCCCCAACATCTCAATTCGTTTCAAAAAGTTGTTTACAGGTTCATATACTCAAAAGGGCTTTCAAAAACACATCAAACATGAAATCAAATATCGTTTCAACATAATTCATCAAATCAACCCATTTTTATAAAAATCTTCGACAACAACTCAATTCATACTACAAATCCGAAATTATGAACACCCAAGGTACAAATCATCAACAACAACATCTCATAATAATAACAACATCGATTAAACATGAATTCATCAACAATCCAACAACAACCACATCATTCTTCATCAATTTTGAGCAAAACACAAAGTATAACCATATATACATTTCAAGCATGCAAATTCAACATCAACAACACAATTATCATCAAATTCACATACTTAAACATTGCATCAAACATAAGCACGAATTTCACCAATTAAATTCACAATAATCACTTTTCACAAATAAGCACTTTTGCAAAGAATTAGAGAAGAGATTACAACTAAGAGATTATGAATGAAATCTAACCCCCTTACCTTAATTCTTCACGATTCTAAGCTAAGACTTCACTTTAGCTCCAATCCCTTGATTCTCTACCCTCTTTTTGCACTCCTTGTTCTTCTCTCTTCAAAACCATTTTCTTCTCTTCTAGCATCTTCTCTCTCTACCTCTCTCAAAAACTTATGAAATGATTGTTTAACCCTATTTTCTTTAATGACTAATGCTTATATAGTCTCTACACAATTGGGTTTAACCCTCTTAATGGGCTCACAACACTTATAAACTAACTCCCAAAGTTTCTATCCACTAACGGTTAAAAGTTATCGCATAATTACCGGTTCAAAACTAATTACCATCACCAAATAGTAACTCAGTAAAATAAATGGTTCTCACTTGAAACACTAAAATAACCCTCACCATGAAATCACTAATTTACCCTTGCTCACAAAATGACCAAAATACCCCCTGGGTCCAAAATGACTAAAATACCCTTCTAACACCGAATTCTAATAATCCCAACCAAAATACACACATAGGCAATTAATCACATATAAGCACATATCAACACGTATTAAAACAATTAAAAATAAATCTAGCGAAAATCGAGCTGTTACACTCACCATTTTCAATTTTTTTCAACATATTCAGTAAACTTCCATTACTCGTGTATTCATACACAAGGTAATCACCATCTGGTCTAGAAATATGCGCCAAAAGAGGCAAAAGATTGCGATGTCTAATCTTACCAACTGTGTCAATCTTTGACTTCATTTGTTGCGCAAGCATACAATTTTTTTTAGCCGACTCATCTCCCTCTTTCCGAAAAAAAAATCTTCTTTATAACAATCATTTTGCTATCGCATCTTGGTAATTTGGCCTTATAAACTTCCCCACATCCACCCTTTCCTATTATTTCCAACGAAGCCAAAGCTTCTTCTTTCTCCAAGAAAGATAAATCATCAGTTTTCTTAATCATAGAACTATAAATGGTAGTTCCCTTTCTATCTCTATTTCCTTTTCCTTTTCCTTTAAGAAAAAACAAAGCCAACCTTATTAACTGTACAAACACAATACCGAAAAGTATCCCGGGGAATGCTCCGGAAACAAGCCCAACCGTCAATCCAACTAGCTTCCTCGTGCTCTTCGAAATAATTGTGGGTAGCCTCTGTTTGTATTAGTTCTTGTCTAAGGAACACCTTATGCTCTTGAAGAAAATTATGCTATTGTCTAAGAAACACCTTATGCTCTTGTGTAAGGAGCACCATCAATCCAACTAGCTTCCTCATGCTCTTCCATTTGCCTCTCACACGATTAGGGTGTGCCACCATAACTAAAATTATGAATAATCTAGGAAAAAATCAACACGTTGAAGAAAATTCTGAGATCAATCAAAATATGAGCATATTCTGGATTTTAGAAACCCAAATTTTGAACAATGCATTTCATATTATAAAATTCAAAATTAACCAATATCCAAAAGAAAAAAATGAACTTAAAAATATTCAATAAAATTCGAACTAACCTTTTTTTAGTGGTGGAAAAGGTCTACAAAATGATGGATTCGAGTTACTTGACTTAAAAATTGGCACAATGTAACAAGATTCAAATTTTGACAAGTAAATGGATGAAGGATGATGGGCAAGAATTTTATATTGAAATGGTTCAAATCATATAATCAAAGTGTATTTTAAATTTCGGATTATATAATTCAAACAAACACAAAATTACCGAAAGAGACGACGCAAGAGAAACATGGAGTGTGGTATAAGAAAATCTAATAATGAGTAGACGTGTAAACTATTAGTCCAAAAGCTCATTAAAACCCTAAGCCCATTAAGTTTTTTTTTGACTGAGCGTTTATTTATTCTTCTTCTCTACTATTGCCCAATTGGCCACTGTAAGTTATTTAACCAGCTGCTGCTTGCCGCCGGGAACCGCCACTAGAAACAGTGAGCAACTCCACCTTTTTCTTTTCCTTCTGTTTCTTGTCGATGGCAGTGTAAAATTATTTTACACTGTTGGTGCGTATCCTAATTTGTCCAACTTAATTTATTATAACTTATTATTCTCATGTTAAAAGTAAACCCTAGTTTGTGTCTCATTAATTAATTTCTCTATATTATGATGCAGCATAATGGAATCCCCTGAGCCAAAATCCAAGAAGAAAGTTAAAACCAAGAAGAAAATGGTTACTGAACCACCACCTGAACCGGTTCATCATGAACAGGTTCAAGCTAAGATTGAAGTTGTCAGTTCTGATCCAACCAAAATGCCTCCATTTATTGGTTATTTTACTTCTGGATTTGATCCTGTTAAGAGCTCTTCCGGTACCGATGTTCGAGTGTATCGAAACAAGGTTATGCATAAGAGGACTGAGCTAGTTGTCAGCCCAGCTGGGTCCTCGGTTCAATTCGTTGGAACGAGTTATGAGGGTGAAGCTGCAGCCGCGGCTAGAAACCCCGCGACTTATATGCTTGGTGTCTTTGATAAGGAAACTCAGACACTTAAGATTGTGCCTATTGGTGGTAATAAGGTAAATTGTGAAGAAATGAAAAGGAAATAGGTGTTTTGATGATTTGGTATCACGGTGGGTGTGCCAGAATCATGGTTATCCGACCGTGATTTTACAGAAGCTACAAAGTGTAGCTTTTGGAAAATCACGGTGGATTGCCATGATTCTTACATACCTACCGTGATACCAAACATACACTTAGTGTGTTTGTGTTGATTTGTTGGTGTTGTGTAGATATTCAGATTGGAACCAAGAGTTAAAGGCGTGGAATATAAGGAGCCGCCTCCGACTCCGATTAAGATGGTGAAAGAGATGACTGCAGAGCAGTGGACAGAGAAAAAGCGAAAGGCTGATGCTGCTTTCGGAACAAAGAGGTCAAATAAGATGGTATGTTTAGATTCATGTTTAACCCTTATTTGCTTGCTGTGCTAATACGTAATTACATGACAACATCCTTATTTCAATGTGATTTATTTTATTTTATTTTTGAAAATTTAGAAAGTGATGCGTGAATCTCAGCTTAGAGGTGAAAGTATATACAATACAAGTTTATGGTTGGATTGGAAAAACACTTTAAACTTTGAAGTCATTGGACTTAACTTTCAACATTGCCAACCAATTGTTTATTTTATGATTTGACCTGCCCATTTTGATCACAGCAAAATACACCCTTTGTAGGATAAGAGTCTACAACTTAATGATGTATATTCGGTCTTCAAATTGGGCTTTAGGTCTAACTCAATCTCGAGATTTAGCTCAAGAATTGCAAGGATTAATTTGGCCATATCTCTAATTTATGTGGGATCTCAACATTAAGAATTTGTTCTACTATTGAGCTTGTTCTGTTTTAGTTGCAATTTAATATCCTCCTAGCAGCTTTGTTAAACTATCCGTTTTTTCCCTTGAAAGAGTTGCATTCCAACTTTTACAAGCCACTAGAATCAGGCCAAATTGGCTTCTACATCTCAAGTTTTGTTGCGTTGAAGATAAGCTGTCCAAAACTAAACTATAGGAAATCTTACTAATTTTAACTCAAGAGTGTACCACCTCTTAGCTTAATTGAAACTGACTCGTTATATAACACAATTCATTTGCATGAATTCTACAACTCAAACTTTGGGCAACAGCTGTCAGTTATGGTTTTCTCCTTATATCATTTCTTTGATAAAGAAACCATGCTAGAATACATATTTTATCTTGTGATTATTAGAAGGGGTCAGAATACATGACTGAACAGAAAAATAGGAGACATATATTATGCAATGTCACACATTAGCTGAAAAATGGAAACCATAAGGTAAGATTTATAATTTATAAACATGTTCATGCAGCAAAGCTAAGGTTTAATGTATCAGATGGGTACACTCCCAGTCTTGTTAGGACCATAACCATGTTTTGTATAAGAACAATATACCCTACATCAGTGTTGTCAAATATCAGCCATGGCGGATATTGGTGGCGGATTTTTGGAAAACTGCCACGACCTATTTGTGAAGGATGGCAGTGGCATGGCGCTATATGTTGGATATGTCGAGTTTTGGCTTTCCACTGGTCCGACATCGATAACACTGCCCTACATTCTCATGGTGAATTATAATTCACTAAACCCTATTTACACTTACATTCTCACGGCGAATTATAATTCACTAAACCTTATTTACACTTACAATTCCCAAATTATAATCCCACCAAAACCATTCTCTTAGCAACAATAGCTAATCAGCAGCCACAATGGTCAAAACTAATTCTCAAGCAAAACATTGAAAGGTGCCAAAGTAGTATGGCACTTGATTATTAACTTTCTAGAAGAAATCAGAACAAATAAACCCTGAAATGAAACTCCCAAATTCTTGTCAATATGGAAATCATAAATTTCCATGAGAAAAAGACATCCAAGGAAAAAAGTGGGAAATGAATTTAAATCATGAATATAGTTTGTTTGTATAATCACTATATGAAGACATAGGTTTATGTTCTATAAGAAAAATTATTACTGGTTTGTGAGGAGAATCATAGATGAAAGATATAGTAATCATATTTATAAAATGGATATAAACTTAAAGTTTTGTTGAACAACATGGTGTCAAGACTTGTCGGTCTTGTTTTAGTAAATCGTTTGTTACAAAATATAAAGAAACTTGTCTTGTTTTATCTACCCTAACCAACCCTACCTACCTTTATTCTCATAAAACCTGATTTCCATACACATAAAATAATATAATAAACTAAATTTATTAATTTAGGGCTAAATCATGACCAAAAAAAAAATCAAAGTGGCTCTAAAGTTTCAGAAAGAAAGAGACACATACCCAAGTCATAGTAAAGGCGGCACATTCAAGATCAAATTTGGTCTTGAGAAGAGTCTGATGATCCTCTTTCTCTGAATAATATTATTGATTTTGAGATTGTTATCAACAACCGTGGGAGAAATTAAAGGCGAAGAACAAAGTTTTACAGTATTTGTCCCTTCATCAGTTTCCTTTAGAAACCGTTGAAAATCTAATTCTAAATCATTCCAATTCATCTTTGTTTCTCCTTCGTTCCCCACATCCAACATCAACCAATATTGTTCTATTATTTCATCCATTGATGACATTGTTTTCACCTTTCTACAAAAGAATAGCTTGCAACATAAACATAGAGAGAAAGAAAGGTGAAAAGAATGTCATCAATGGGTGAAATAATAGAACAATATTGGTTGATGTTGGATGCGGGGAGCGAAGGAGAAACAAAGATGAATTAGAATGATTCAGAATTAGATTTTCAACTGTTTCTAAAGGAAACTGATGAAGGGACAAATACTGTAAAACTTTGTTCTTCACCTTTAATTTCTTCCACCGTTGTTGACAACAATCTCAAAATCAATAATAATATTATTCTTTCAGAGAAAGAGGATCATCAGACTCTTCTCAAGACCAAACTTGATCTTGAATGTGCCGCCTTTACTATGACTTGGGTATGTGTCTCTTTTTCTTTCTGAAACTTTAGAGCCACTTTGATTTTTTTTTTTTGGTCATGATTTAGCCCTAAGTTAATAAATTTAGTTTATTATATATTATTTTGTGTATGGAAATCAGGTTTTATGAGAATAAAGGTAGGTAGGGTTGGTTAGGGTAGATGAAAAAAGATAAGTTTCTTTATATTTTGTAACAAACGATTTACTAAAACAAGTCTGTTGCCTTTTTTACTCTTGTGAGTGGAGTTTCAGGTTGAAGGAAATGAACTAAAGATAAAAAAAATAAAATAATTACAGTTCCTACCCCAAGACTGACAGTGTGCAGTTTTTGAGTTTTCATATTTTCACCCTGCCTCTTTCTCACAGTTCCTCTGTTGAAAGTTTTAGTTGTGTGTGTGTGTGTGTGTTGAACTGAGCCGTGTAAAGGCATTTTAAGAAGCCTTTAACTTGCCTTAGTTGTCACCAACATGATTTTCTTTGGTTACCTGTGTTTCTGGAGCATGTAGAGCTCTGCTCTGTATCGTGGATTAATTAATGGTATATCATTGGGTCTCTCCATGGGGTTCTGCATTGATGCTACTATGCTAGTTCATACTTTGTGGCCATCTAGTGAGTAGTGATTATAGTCTATGTCATCCCGCTGCGCTTAGTGATTGTTTTCTTATTTCACTCAGAAGCTACAATTTTGGTAAACCATTTAAGATGCTTTTTCTATAATTTGTACATACTGTGTTATCTTAAAACAATAAACCTGAGGACAGGTACTGATTTGCCCATTTCATATTTTGTCCATTATTTTATTATTATGAAAATTTATTACTTAACCTATTTTAAATAACCTTTTAGCTAGTATTTATAGGTAAGGATAGTACTGTTGAATTTAAGTGATAGAGTCTTCTTTTAATTATCATTCAACTAGGTATACCTGATATTTATTGGAATTGTTCTAACCTAATCTTTGAATTTGTATTATTCTGCAGTTAACCATACTTGATGACATGAAAAGAGATGAAGAACCTGAAGCTAAAAAGAATTTGGATGAGAAAATGAAAAATGTTGAAGTAAAAGAAACTGCTCTTGCAAATACAGAAGCTCACGTTACTCGCCATATACCACCATATAATTCTTCTGCAACTACACCTCAGGAGGCTTATGTATTGGACAAAATCATCCTTGCAGAAGAATGGAATTACCTTCAAGACATTTATTATAGTTTGCAAAAGGAAGAAGCAGCAGACTTCAGTCTTTATCCATCTTTTATTCGCAACAGGATAAACAGATTAAAGAAGATTGAGGTACTTAGACATATATAGCCTTTTTGCTTAAAATATAGCTGTAGAGTTCGTAATTATTGGCCATTTGGAACCCTCAGAGTTGAAAAGAATAGTTTTGCTAACTATACTTGCATATATTAATATGTTATGGTAAGAAATGTTTTGACCTCTGCTCATTCAATATTTATTACAAGAATATATTTTATCATCAACATTTCTTGAATTTAGGAGATGTTGTCTAAAATATTTGGTGACCCCCACCCACCCCACCCCAAGGGGATTGTCTGTTGTAGTTAGCCAATTAATTAAACTGTTATAGTAGTTTCTGGACCTGTTATTATTTTATTCTATATTTCGTTTTATCAATACTTTGAAAGTAAAGGAAGCTTGGACACTTCAAAATGGCAACCATATCTTGTCATTTCTGTATCATACATGCATTCATGACAGTTCATGAACTGTATGCCTTTTGTATTTTTTTCATTTCCTATTTTTGTAAAACTTTCATGTGGATATGAATGGAAATGCACAATATAGAAGTTTAGAAACAATCTTCTGTCAATAATAAGGTGGAGTCTGTTGAGGAAGTAGTTGACAAAATTAAGGTGTTGGCTTGGCGTTGGTATCTTGGTAGGTTGACAAAGAATCCTTTGCTTCTATTACAAATGTTTGTGGGATCCATTGATTTGTCTGTAAAAGGTAGAAAATTTGCTGTTTCGAATTCCTGGGACAGGTGTATTGTGGGTTTGTTAAGTTCTGATCAGATTGCCTCAACGGTTTCGATTTTGCCTACTGTTTGGTCATTCTGTTTTGCTGTGCTGAACAGTTAATTTGGCGACTGCTGTGTTGGGACTGGGGTGATTTTGCGGCTATTTTTCTTTTATCACCACAGTAGTAGTCAATCATGTAATCTGAATTTGTGTTGCTATTATTCCTGCTTCAGGATGCCACGGTTTTGGTGTTTAGTGGTTTGTTGTGCCATGGTTTTATTTTTCTTGGCAGATATGGTCCTTATTGTTTATCTATCTGTTTGGAGCTGGTGGTTGGTGTTTGACAGTGATAGGGGACTGATTTTTTGCGGGGTTGGGGTCTGTTTCTGCTGTTATTATCTGGCTGCACTTTTATTTTATTAGTAGGCTTGAGTTGAGTTATGTTTTTTTGGATGTGTATTGGTTTTGGTTTCTTTCCTAAAATAAAGTTCTCTCTGAGATTTGTTGTCGCTGATTAAATTATGATATCCGTTGTGTATTTTTTCTATTTACAGGATGATTCCAAAAAGAAGAAGCTTTCTTGCATACTTTCATTCATCAATTATCTTGTCAAGTTCAAAGATCAGCACTCCATGGATGGTATTTCCTCTTCAAAGTTCGAGAAACTTCCCTACACTCTGCATCATAGATTTACAGAAATGTTTGATGTTACTGAATCAAGAAGGCTGCCACCTGAAAAGATGAATCTTCTCATTTCTTATGTTTTGGTGCTCACACTTTTCTCCGACGATTTCCGCACCGACTACAGAGATATAGCAAAAGATCTAAGGATGGCCACGCTAACGCTGAGACAAATCTTTGAGCATTTGGGCTGCAAATTTATATCCTCTGAGAAGGTTTCCTATGCCACACTTCCTATCCCACTTACATTTCCTCAGATAAGGAAAAGGAAGAAGAACAAGAACAAGTTATGATCACTTTCTTAGTCTGTTTTTGTTACTATTGACTGTTGCAAATCAAGTTGTTTGTCAGTAACTTTGGTGCAGTGATGTCAAGTTTTGCTATCCAACCTTAGCACTTTTTCGATACTTCAGTTTTTCTCTTATCTGCACGTACATTTGAACCATGTTGCTGCTTTGTCTTTTGATGATTTTGAATTAAACTTTAATGGTGGGATAATCAAAGAAGTTACCTTTTGTAAAATTTCAACATGAACGGATTGATGCAGACATTTGCTTATGTTGAGCACTATGATTTCTTTGATTTTCATAAGATGCAAGGTGTTCAAAATGAATTTCATAATCACTTAAATTTAAAAATGATTTTATAGCATACTATATTTTTGCAACTCGACCTATTAGGGTGCTCTTAGTAACACCCGACATTTGAACAACCACACCCCAACATACCTATACACTATCCAAATTGTTCCTAATCACTTTCAGAAATGTGCTTTCGAAAATAATTTATGAAACAAAAAAGTGCAATAATGAATAACTAATAAGTATCCTAAGAGTACATGTTGAGGAATAAAAAAAAATAGAAATATTATCGTGGTCATGAGTTAAAAAATCTTATATAATAGGAAGCTTACGGTAAAATATATTTTGTTTAACAAGTTATAGGTGCAAAGCAACCACACACGACCTAATCTCCATCGAAAATTTCTTTGGTACACAATGCAAATAATTTTGGGTTAATAGGTCTTTACCCCCTGTAATATAGGTCATTTTCGGTTTTCCTCCCTGTAAAATTTTTATTTTGATTCACTCCCCTGTAATTTTTTTTTTGATTTACCCCTCTAATAGGCCAAACAAAAACCAATTTTTTTTTTTTTAAGAAATTTTTTCGTTTTTATTTCGCCTATTAGGGGGTAAATCAAAACAATTTTTTTTTTACAGGGGGTAAATAATTTTTTTTTTTACAGGGTGTAAAACCGGAAATGACCTATATTACAGGAGGTAATTAACCCAATATTTTTCTCCCTCGATAGCATTTTCTTCATATATAATAGTCAATGCTTAAATCGTTGTCTACGTACGTAAGATGTATGAATCTCTTACTACATAAATCAATCCTATATTGGTATAATAGTGTGTTTGGAGTTCTAAAACACATTTAATTTCAAAGCGATAGTAGTTGTCCTGGACTTAATGAACGCAATCAGGAGAAAGCTTCAATCACACAATAGATTAAAAATAATATGTTTTACCTTTTGTTGGATATTCATGCATTCAAGATTAATTCTTTTCATGAGAGAATGATTTCATGAACTTTTGCCCTTTTCCTTTATATTCTTTTAGTGTACTAAATTTCCCCCTTTTAAGTTATGGTTTGGTCGTCAAATAGTTTAGTTCGATTGATAAGAGGCTCAAACACTTTATGCTGATTCATGAGACCTATTGTTGGAAAAAAAAAATGGTTTGACTTAGTGTTTTAATATATTCTTCAATTTTCATAGATGCACCCAAAAATGGCTTGTAAAAGGATTAAATTGGTTTGAAGATATACTTGTTGCATATTCACATAAGCACATCCATATAAACATTTATTTTACTACTCAAATATCACGGGCGATAGTAATAGTATTATATAATTTGTTTGGTTCCTTGTTAATTGGGTTTGTTGATTTTGATAGGAAATTTGAAGTGGGGAGATTTTGATGGTTTTCTGTGTGTGTGGTTATAATAAGGCTGTGTTTGGTAAAATGTAGTGGAAGAGGATAAACTAATGGCCGATGAGTATATATTATTACATAATAGATAAGTTCATAGGAGATATGTTAGATGATTAAAATTGAAATGTTTCATAAATTAACGATTGAATTGACTCATATAATATGACATAAAAATATATTTTTAGTTAATATTTAAATTTTTTCAATTAAGGCAATGAAGGTAAAAATAAGAAAAAAATATGATACAATATAAATGATAAGTTGAAACACTATAGTGATTTGTCTCATGAAGATCGAGAAAATAACATGGTTGTGTTTGGTGCTCTGTTGGGGTGGAGGTTGATCCTTTATGTTGGTCTTCACGACAGAGGAGAATTGTGTCTGCAAGTACGTTAGCACTTCGACGCTCAAGTCACTATGAGAATGAAGTGAATATGTGCGAAATGAGGTAAAAGTGAATCATATCTTGGGGGTGACGCTATGCCACCCTTTTTTTTTGGTCAAGTAGCCTAATGGTTAAAGCTCACACAATTAAATGTGGAGAATTGGGGTGCTCGGGGTTCGAACCCCGACCCCTGCATATAACATGCAACATCCCTACCAACTGAGCTAAGCTCACGGGGATCGCTATGTCGCCCTTATATAGGCGTGTAGGAGAATAATCGTCTTCGTAAAATGTGGCGTCTCTTTAGGAGGCGGTTAGAGATGACCTCAATGACTCAGATGAATGGACTGTGGTGAGCTCCAGTGCGGTGCGACATATGGAGCTTAACCTGTTCTGTCGCCGTCGCATGCCAATCCTTATTGGGCCTTAATTGATTGGCCTTGGCTTTTCGGGTCTTGGAGCCGGTCCGAAACATATAGCATCTCAAAAAATATTATAATGAAAAAAATACTATACTCGCAAAGTAAAACTCTTATTAAATATCTCTTTTTTCATCGTACGAACTTACAACCTTCAAATTATATGCTATAAACCGACGGTTTGACAATGCTAATCAAATTCTAAGCGGGGATTTCAATTATGATAGATAGTGGAGAATAACGTTAAACAATGATAAAATGAAATCTTCAACTTTCTATTTTTACTTTACAAAGATTCTTTCAACTAGAATAATGAAATTCAGAGCCCACAAAACAGTTTGGTAGATTTCTTCACCCCAAATCTCAAATCACAGACCAAATTCAAAAGTACTAATATTCGAAGTAGTAACCTATTAGGGACTAAAGTGAATTGCACCGTCAAATTAGAACTTAGAAGAATTCAGAAAAATTCAATAGTGAACAAAATCATGTCTCAAAAAGATCCTTGAAGATGGTAAAAAAAGACAATACGTGAGATTACATAATGTGATTATGTACCCTTGTAGCACCAAAAGGTATGGTGCATTTGTCACATTTGACAACCACCGTTATGTCTGTATTATAAAGATGAAGATTAATGTGAGTGCATGTCATATTCAAGAGATTGGGTCCTATTACACATGGGAAACTATAAAGTGTCATAAAAGGTCAAAAATGTATCAATCAATAATAGTGATTGCTCATTGCAGTTTCCAATTTTGCATTTATTTTGTTAATCATAATGCTTTGAATCCCTTTTTTTTGTTGTTTCAATAATGCTTTGAATTTTAATCATTCGTAATAGTTTTCTTTGTTAGACAGAAAATATTATAATTTAAAGCGGCTAGAAAGTTGAAAGATTTTTTCCACCTTTTATTTCCCTACCTCTTTCTTTTTGGACTTTAGCACATTGTCAAATATCATGGAAAGAAAATAATCGAGCTTAATGTGAATAATAAAGATGATCTACAATCGTTTTGAGTGCAAAGCAAAGTAGATAGTCAAAATCATAAAATTATTCGAGATAATTCAAGTTCGATTTTTGGATAGAACAATTAATTGACCAAGTTATACTTATCTCACGACCAAATTCTAGATTATCATGACTCATTTCCTCTAAGAACTGAAAGGTTAATACAAAAGAAAATGGATAGACAAAATCGTTGGGTGTAAGATATGAGAAATTTTTCGGAGTAAACATTAGAAAGACACAAGTCTAATACCACACATTCTTAGGACTATATATATATATATATATATATATATATATATATATATATATAACTCACAA
>Ga0228710_1005558_pt1 | contig 19535 bp, 11 predicted proteins | sample MedpolnodulmetaG_FD_177995 | JGI IMG/M metagenome (GOLD analysis project Ga0228710, IMG submission 177995) | Root nodule microbial communities from Medicago polymorpha collected in Santa Monica, California, United States - pink nodules | ecosystem: Host-associated > Plants > Roots > Nodule... | reverse complement strand
GATTTTACAAAGCAAAAAAAAAAAAAAAATCCTCCATCACATGACTGTTGTACATTCTTCTTCCCCATAAATCAATTCCTCTTCCAACTCCATAACCATTTCTCCTTCATCCTCTTTCTTCATACACAAATATGTATACTTCTTCTTCACTCATAAATTTGGCTATTCTTCATCTCCAAAACCATTTTTCTTCTTCACACACAAATCTGTATTCTTCCTCCTTGTTCACTCGATTCAAACCAATCTTCTTACCATTCTTACGGATTCTCTCCGATTCAAACCCTTTTCACTCAATTCCCACCCTTTTCCTAACTATCAAAATTCTTCGCAACCCCCACCTTCGCATCCGTCTTCTTCATTTTTTATTCTCTAACTTAGAAACTCGTTCTTGCTTTCGATTTTTCCTTTGGAGAACGTTTCGTCATCTTCTTCAGTTAACCTTAATAGTTCGATTGAGATGAGAGTGAAATTTGGAGTTTGGAGTTAACCCTAATTCTCAATTCAATTTTGGTTTCTAATCTATAATGGAATGGGTCACGTGAGAAATCTCACCATTTATGGAATTTAAATTTAATTTTAATTCCAATAATAAGTGCTGGCAAAATTTTACTTTTAATAATATCCACCGTGGCAAAAAAAAAACAAAGAAGAAAAGCGACATGTCAGCTTTGACCGAGTCAAAATTAAAGGGGGTCATGGTTTTGCAAAGGGGCTGAAACTTATGGGGCCAAATATGCTATTTCCAAAATAGGAGGTCAAAATCGTAAGTTTTACAAACTTGAGGGCCCAAAAATGCATTTAAGCCTAGAAAGAAATGAAAAAAGGTTTAGGGCTCGAAGAACTTACTATTAATAAAAAGCTGAGAATGTTGTTGATTCCATGAAAAGACATTTGCCATGATTTAAGTGGGATACTGTCTGTCTATCTTTATATATTTTTCATTTTAATCAATTCTAGAACTAGAATGAATAAATACTGTACAAACAACCTAATTTATCGCAAAATTACATTTTCTTTCTTCGTTTTTATACTTTACTCATTGATATATGTAAGATTATGTTCACCTACAAATCAAACGATCGATTCTGTCTTAATCATCAATATTACGTATGTATTCTCTCTTTTTCTTAAATCTAGCATTATTTTAAAATATATAAAAAAGATACATATTTTCATTCATTACACAACTTTAATCCATGATCGTTGCCCAAATTCTCACACCGTTTGCGAAATAAAAGATATTATCAGAAGAAATGTTAAGAATTGCCATGATACAGATAAAATAATATAATTAAAAAAAAGGTCATGTTAACTTATGCTCTAAGTGCACAAGTTAATGAGCTTAAAAAGGAAATTAAAAATAAATTTTATATTGAAAGTTTAACTTTTGTAACTTTTGAGACATTGAATGTACAAGTTCCAAGAAAAACTTTCTACATTTGTCTTCTTAACTTATGCCCCAAAGGCACAAGTTAACATTTCCCTTAAAAAAAATGTCAAACATTTAGCAATTATTAATTAATCGCTACTAAAATAGAATAAATATTTGATAATCAAATATCATTTTCTTCCTCGTGTTAAGAGATAGAAACGTGTCCCCGTGTGCATAGTTCAGCTGGTAGGGATATGCATTATTATAGGTAGGGTCGGGGTTCGAATCCCAAACACCCCATTTATTCACCTTGAAAAATGTGAATTCCAAGAACTAGACTACTTGATAAAAAATAAAAATAATAAAGAGATAGAAACGTAAATATATATATATATATATATAGATCAATTTTGATAATTTTTACACACGATGCAAATTCAAAAAATTATATTATAATTAAAATAACTTTTGTGGCTTCCATTATGGGTATTAAACCAATAGCGGTTTATACAAGCTAAATCTTCTAATCGATAATTTGGCCAAAGAAATAATTTAAAATTCATTAGTTTTTTTGTTTCGCTATCAAGATCTTTATTGTTAGCCAAAACTTGAGAAACATTTTTTATTTTATTCTCATTGTCTTTTATTGTTTTTCTATGCATAGTCTTTCTATCCCTAGAATTGAAACAAGTTAGAATTCTCAATTCTCTACAACGTCCAGTGGACAAAAGATTTTCAGGTTATGTGTGGCCGGATGTGGCTCTGAGGAGAGCGCTGCACATTTTTTTTACATTGTCATTTTTTTGGTTCAGCTTGGTCTCATATATACAGGTGGTTGGGCATATCGACAATATCTCCCTTGCATGTGGTGGATCATTTTAACCAATTCATTTTTGTTGATGGAGTCACTAAGGCTCGCCGATCAATTCTACATGTTATTTGGTTTGCATCTGTGTGGGAAATATGGAAAGAAAAAAATAACAGACAATTCAAAGGCAAAGAGTGCACAATTGTTCTGGTGGTTGATAAAATTAAGTTGCTAACTTTCACGTGGTAGAACGCGAAGTTTCCTTCTCTTCCCTTTAACTACCATGGGTGGTGGCTTAGTCCTTACACCATTTTGGACATTGGTTAATAGTTGTCTGTTTTCTTTTGCTCTGTTTTTATGTTTTTGTTGTAAATATTGTATTGACTTTGTTGTTCTTCTCTGGCATACTTTGTGATAGCGAGAACCTTTTGTAGTGGTAATATGTCTCATTTTAGTCTCTTAAAAAAAACTTTTGGAGGGGAGAGGAAGGAAAGACTTTGGGGGGACAAAAATGCAGAGGAAAATTGAGAAATCTTTCACATTTTTTTAAAAGAGTATATTTTTTTGTCCTCGTGAGCTTAGCTCAGTTGGTATGGACAATGCATAAAATATGCAAGGACCGGGGTTCGAATCTCGGCCACAAAAAAAATAAAGGTATTTTTTTAGAAAGTGATAAAGTAATGTTTATAATTAATATATTTTTATTTTCATAATATTATATCAACATATATTAAATTTGAAAAATTCACATAAACCCTCTCAAACTCCTCAAAACCCTCCCCCAATACAATTTTTTAGTTCCCCAAATGAGGAGAGTTTTATATTTTGAAGAAAAATAACCCCCTCGAAACCCCTCCTCCTAATGTCCTCTATTTTTTCCATTTACCCCTTCTTTTTTTTCCAAATCCTTCCCTTCCTTCCGTTCCAAACTGGCAAACAAAACCTAATTGTCTCACTTATTAAGCCTTCTATTTCCTTAAACATGGGTCTCTTGTTTAGAGAACTTCATTTTGACCTCATTTTATTATGTCATTATTGTTTTGTAGATCTAGGTTTGCGGATTCATGGTGCCGATAATTTTTAGAGGTAAGTTTATGTATAAAAATAATTTAAATTTTTAAAATAAAATTGGGAAAAGAATTATATTTTACAATAATTTAATTTCTTTTCAAAAAATAATTTACTTTTTGTGAAAAATAATTATATTTAGAAAATATCATATTTTCGGAAATGCGTTAACAGCCTATGGGCCGGAATTAGTGTTTTGAGCTTTTTATCATCAATTATGCTCTTCTTCCAATTATTTTTGCTCGCTCCCAACTAAAAAGATGTAATTACCCCTGCGTGACTTAAGTCACGCTGTGTGAGTTAACTCACGCTAGTTATAAATCATGCGTGAGTTAACTCACATAGGTTATAAACCCTGTGTGAGTTAAGTCACGTAGGCTGCGCGACTTAAGTCACGCAGGAGTATTTTCGAAAGTTTGGTTGGAAGCGAGCAATTTTTGATGGGAGGAGAGCATAATTCTTTTATCTTAGATAGATTATATAAGTGAGAGTTTTTTTAGAATTGCTCTTCTTCCATCTGTTTTTGGTCATTTCCGTCCTACATGATTTAATTCACGCTGAAAAATACACATACGTGAGTTAACTCACATTGAAAATACACCTGCATGAGTTAATTCACGCTCGGCTATTTGACAGGAATGAACAAAAATAGATGGAAGAAGAGCAATTATCGAGTTTTTTAGCGTTGGGGATTTTTAGGCCTTCCAAATAGCTATACTTATAAATTGACTGAAATTTAGGGGAAAGGAGCCTATATAAATTGACTTAACCGCAAGCAAGTGATTGACAACATCTCCAACAACATTGGTATCAATTCTTCTTTCAAAAAAAAAAGTTGGCTCCAATTTTGAATTAATTTAAAGCTATTTTAAATTATTGTAAAGCTTCATTTTCACTTTTACCAAACATTAAGACAAATTATTGTTAGCAAGGATTTTATTGTCTTATGTTAGTTCTCATTGTCATGATCATATGTCATCTTGTATTGAAATGAAATGAGTTAATTTAGTTTCTGACAACAAAAAATATTGCCTACAATATAAATTTACTTATTTGCTGAAATTTTGGGGGCCTAAAAAAATTGTATGTTATACTTAGTAGTATTGTCACCACCTAAACCTATGAAAATGTGTTTTTTTTGTCTTAACCCTCCAATTATTAGGGGCAATGAGCCAGTGACGGATCCAGAAATTTTAATAATTGGGGTCAAGTTATATCATAAAAATTTATATAAAACTTTATAAATGCGTAAGCGTGCGAAAATTATACAAGTTATACTTATAATTGCCCTAAATGTTGATTTTTTTAAAAAATATTTGTCAATTTCTAGCGGAGTATAAAAAATATAACCATAATTAATTTTTTTTTTCCACCACCAACGTAGCGTCAGTCACAACCTTTGTCAACAAACATAGGAATAGTTTTCCTTCAAAAAAAAAATATAAGAATAGTTTATATAATAATAGTAGTTTTATGGTCTTGCCAACGATATGCTCTAAGATAATTGGTTAAAGATTTCATAAAAGAAATTCTTATCTTAAAAATAAGTGTTATTTGTATCAATATAATAATTATAACAACTTTTTATAAAAAAAAAAATTACTTCTTTTGATTTATTAACTAGTGTTCTTAGAACACTCATTAGGATCCTTCTTAGTTTTATAATTTTGTATAGTGTAATAAATAGACTATGTGAAGACAATAATACTATATAAAGAGGGTCAAACTAGATATATCAAATTTTGGGTTAAAAATACAATCGTCTTTGAGATTTTGGATGCACTGTGGCACTAAAAAATCTCATTAATCATTGGAATAATATTCTCCATATGCTTTTTACAACGAAATCATTAATAATTCATATTTAAGATTAGGGAAATGTTAATCAGTGTCCCCGGAGCACTGGTTAAGGATATAAAAAAGAAAATTATATACTAGTTAATGCAATGAAATTGTGTAATTAATTTATAATAAAGTCAAAAACAGTTTCCTTTTATGATAATAATTACCTTTTATAGCATGTTTAACCAATGCCCCGGGGTACGAGTTAGCAGAACCCTTAAGATTATTAAAAAAATTAAAGAGAAATTAAAGCAAAACCATTTAATATGCACCGTAACAATGTAGCTTTCAAAATAAGATTTTAACCATTTCAACTTTTAAAAAATAAAAAATCTAAGCAGATGCAACAATAGCATGCATATGCATAATTTAGAAAAATAATTAAATGTTTCCGACACTTTGTAAGGGATAATGCATATTATATGCAGGGATTAAAGTTTGAATCTTAAACACCCCACTTATTCACTTTTAAGATGAATTCCTCTAGCCGCTAGACTAATTGAATTTTTTTTTAAATATTAGTACTTTACAAAAGTGAAAGAGGGTTCGATGATTTTACTAAAATCAAATTAGAGCGTTGGAGAAAAGTGAGACAAATGTATTAAAAAGAAAATTTAGATGTGACTCTCAAACATGGGGTTAAAGAAGAGTGGATCGCACGTAAACATTGTTTTCTGGAAAGGGACGTAAATATTTTTATTACTGTCACTTCCTGAATACACAATTTCTAGTCTAGACATAAAAAGGAAAATGTATAATTTACTAGTAATTTTCTAACGGTATAAATGCAATTTGGAATCTTATCTTTCATGTCACCACCATCTTGTGGACACTCACTTCTTTTAAAAATAAGGAACCTATATGTCATTGATTGGTAGAAGAAATAAAATGAAATTGAGTGGGAATGAAATAAGGATGAAGCTTAATTAAGAGTGGCAAAGGGAAGTAACAAATAACTGAATAAGAGAGAGTGGTCACAACTGATTTTGACTGTAAATAGAACAGTTCCTTCTTACCCATTTTCTAATAACAAAGTCAACCCCTCAACTTTTCACTGGACATGTGTCGAACTGTCTATATATATATGATTTACATGGAATGGAACAATATTGACTCATTAACCAAGTTGTATGATGGCAATGTTGTTGAAGGCAACATCCATGAATATCAGTGTCCTTTTCTACTTGTTTTTGCAACATGTTCTTCAACAGATTGCTTTGATTTTGCTTATCCATTTAGTTATCAACTATGAAACATCACACTGACATGGATGCACATATAACGCCAACACTACTAATACCAGTAATATTTTGAAAAGAATGACATTGAACGAACATTCAATCTGAAATTTCAGTGTTATATACCAACTATGATCCTTTTTATAAGAGAATATGAGTCAACTTGATGTATTCTTCTCCATAAAAAGAAAAGTTGATGGTTCTTAGCAGGGCGTTCCAATAAAATTGGAGGCTCGGCTCTAATATTAAAAATGGCACTTAGTTAGTAAAAAAATTAATGATAATTTAAACAATTAAAAATTAACAATAAGCATTATTTCTTGTTAAAAAAAAAAAACAATAAGCATTATTTTGTTGAAATTTTTTTGGGATAGATATGTGGGATTGACTTAACTTGTCCAATTACTTTTTATTTTTGTCAAATAATAACTGTTTGATTTGAACCTACATAACCAAAGGAAATATTATCCTACATCCCAACAATTATACTCATACCCTTGCAAATAATTGAAGAAGCCTCCATAAATTGGAGGCCCAGCTCCGTATAGCTCTTTGCGCTTGCCCAAGAACGGCCCTGGTTCTTAAGTTCCCAATTACATGGCCAGTTGTATGTGAGTTAACCTCATAATTTAGTACAACTTCAATTACATCAAGTGCTACATTCTTGAATATTTTTAACTCTAGAAACTGTAGTAAGATATGGTGCACATAGAATAACAAAGAGGGAATAACCATCATCATGTAACCAAAAGAGGAAGAAAAAAAATAAGAGGGAAAACTTTCAATGATTGACATAAGAATTTTGCATTGCATCTCAGTGGTCCTCGTCATTTCTTTCTATGCAATCACAGAAACAAGTGTATTTGGCTCCTATCATAGGAGAAAGAAGTGTTGCACAAGAGATTCTTTATGTATTCTTTCCTTTATTCCTAATTCGTATGCTGCCATGGTGAAGTGACAAGACAAGAGAGTATTCTATCTGAAGCACGGCCTATTATCTTAACTAACTCTCTCCCACACTATGAATCGCAGACACCTCTCTGACTAACCGTGTCTCCATGTCTGACATGCACCAATGTCCGAAAACTCAAACAAGTGTCTAAAAAACATTTTACTTTTTCTTTGCTAAAGGTCTTCAACGCACCTTAGACACTCCTTGAACATATCTCAGAGACTCAAACACATCTAGGGGTTAAAGACTTTTTTATCTTTTTGGTAGTAGATAGATGATCGAAGATGAAAGATTATCGTATCTTGTTTTAGAATTTTATGGGTAATGAAACAAATTGATCAATTTAAAGGGGCGCGCGCACATGCACACATATATCGATTCTCAATTTATAGATTTTATAGATAATTGTCAAATTTTATTTAGTTATAATAAATAAATATGTATCGAGTCTCAGTGTCAATGTCGTGTTTACATTAAAATGTAAACGTATATGTGTCAGTATCGTGTTAAGTATCCATATTAGAGTGCATGGGTCCATATCTCTCACACCACACCCTCTCCTTTCTCCAATGCTAAAATTTCTTTAATATCTATGTGGTCACATCTACTCCTTTGTAAGTTGTAACTTGTTAAGAATGTAGAATGTTTTAGGTGGATGGAAAAGGATCAGAATCTGGTTTCTCTGTCTTTTTCTAGACTCAAGATTTTTTTTTCTCCCCCTCTTATCAATATCTCCTATGTTGATAAGTATTCCACCATGGACTATGATAAGATTTCCCCTGCATGAAACTGATAACCTAGCATGTCCATGTAAACTTTGAATCAGCAAGCCTAACAGTCATATATGTTATGCATCATTACAATTTACAACAAATTCCCATGCAAAACCACTCATTACCAACATAACCAAAATTAAAAAGAACAGACAAACTTACAAAATAAGTAAAACACATGGCAATCTAATTAAGATGACATTTAGGCTTTAGATGTCTTAGAACTAGAATTGATTGAATGTTTGCATCAAAAAAAAAATATGCTGTCGGTGCATAGTTTATTAAAAACTATACTCCGAAAGCATAAATTTTTTTACGCAAACATTCAATCATTTCTCAATATAGTACTACATCTGAATATTACATCCTACAGATACAAATATCTGTGGTTATATAAAAATGACACTGAAAGTGTATAGTAACTAAAAAGCATAACACAAACTTAGAATCTTAACATGTTGAAGTGATTTCATGTTCAATTTAATACCAGAAAACATTGTCTACCTGTCTGCATCTCCTATTTGGAAAAGCAAAGAAGATCTAATAACATTGAAAGAGACATGAGTGATATGCATAGTCCATCAGATGGATTACACGTCATAGAATTAGCTGCTAAAAAAAGTATCTCTGTCCCTTCCTTTTCCTTTCCTCATCAAGTAATATGCTCTGACACGAAGCCTGTGGGAATTGATGCATTCATGCATGGAGGGGTTAGTTGAGGCTGCTTTCTCACTAACAAGTGACATTTATGTGTTATTCTTCTTTTCTTGCACTGGCAGCATCAATTCTTCTACTCATAATCATCATCTTCAGAAAGTATCCACTGATTTTATTGAAAGCAGCTATCTATCATTGCCCACTAAACCCAACTTTTGTTGTGTCCATCAAAATTTTATCCAAATGCATTGATCCTTGTTTGCAAACCTGGAAAACGAAATGACCAAATAATAATAATTGGGGCACCAGCATAGACAGGATGATTGATGATACAAACAACACTCCTAACCAACAAAAGTAACATTCAATGAACCTTTTGATAGAGGATATATCCTATTAATGTTACATCCTTTTTGTGTCTCTGTCTGTGTTTAATTTGCATCCAAATGCATGCAATAGTTTGCATTTTCAAAAGATACGAGAGAGATCAATGCGATACGGTCCTATATTGTTAACATAAGATATTTTCTTCTTTTTTTGAATAAAGCAAACATTAGATTAGATATCTATACTCTGTCACAGTCATACAGATAATGCAAATGATTGGCTAACTTTGATATTTCATAAATCAGAATCATGATGATTAACAAAGCAAACACCTTGGGGGGAATCAAGTTTTGCAAACTGAGTTTCGTCAGAAGATTGTGCAGACTTGTGTAAATTCCAAAACCTCATTCACTCTTGGCAGTAATCTCATCTGTGTTTTTTTATTGAAACATATCACCCCTCATTATTATTATTTTTGAGAGGATATCACCCCCTCACTATTTATCATTCGTTTGTTTTAGATTTTGCATGAGATTATATAGTAATAATGAACATTTTTTTAAAATGATAAATGATTGAATACAAATTTAATCCACTAAAATGAAATTACTTTGAATCAGAGGAGCGGGTATTTACAATCACATATGCTAATCAATTATACTATTTTCTTTGGATGAAGCTAATCACTTCTTCATCAGGCTTCTTATAAAACAAACTATAGAAGTACTGATCTCATCTCACACTTCTTTTGTAACATACTCAGTTTTTGCCACCCTGTCTCTCCCGGGGGCAACCAACCCGAATTGACTAAAAGAGGCACCCCAATACTGATCCAACCCATTTGACTATGAAAATTGCTCTTTTCACTTTTGAAATTGTTTTTTTCCCCCAACTGCCGCTGGCCCAGCAGCAGCGACAGTTAACTGCCACCAGACACTTTAAAAGTCGGTTGAACCGATTTAAAAAGTGTACGGCGGCAATTGGAAAAAAGAGCAATTTCAAAAGTGAAAAGAGCAAGAGTATTATTTTTCCCACCCTATGTCCTTCTCACGCGCCCTGCGTAAATTACCAAAAAGCCCTCCGGAAAATAAAATCCGGAAATGGAAAATATTTTCCGAATCCGGATAGATTCGTAGTATAAAAGCAAGTTTACCCCCCATTTTTACAGTTTCACTTTTTACTCTCTCTCTCCCTCTTATCCCAAAATCTGAACTACAAAAATCCAACCAAAATTTGTGTTTTCTTGCTCAAAAGGACCGCATTTCAACCCTTGATAAATATCCAATGGAAGGTTAGTTTGATTTCTCTATGCATGCAAGTTAATTTTCCAGTTTTTTTTCTTCTTTTGCACTGAAGCATTCCAGATTTCGTTTTCCGGACAGTATTGTTGCAATCCGGAAACACCCAGAATGGTTTTTGATATGTTATTTCAATGGGGTGATTTACACAATTCGGATTACATAATCCAAAACGTGTAAAAACTTTCCGGATTATGTACTCCGAATCCATTCATTCAACATTGGCATCAACATCCATCAGGGTGGTTTAAGTGCCAAAATCCACGAATGTTTCCAGAAGGTGTTCGGATTATATATTCCGGACTAGGGGTATTTTTGGAAGAAAAAAAAATAGGGCGCACGAGGAAAGGCAATGGGTGGAAAAAGTAACACTCAAAGAGCAATGCTCTTCGACTATGGGTACAAATTGGACTTGTGTGGCTCACCGAGGACATATGGGCTGGGTTAGCCCAATTATACAACTATAGGAGAAGGGGGGGAAATTAAGAGTATCATTTTGATTTAGTCATCTGCTGATTTGATTTTGAGAATATCAACTAAAGGGGCGCATCATCCAGGAGCAGGTTGCAGGAAGAAAGAATACATGGTGTTGGGCAGCCAACAATTATAGCCAAACTGAGAGGAACATGGACCTCTTGGCTATATTTGATTATTTAAACTTGATTTTTGTTTACAGTTAGAAAGAATAAGTATTTGCCAAGAATTAATCTAACCTGAGCTACTTAACACCATGTGACTTCTTACTACTTAGAAGTTAAACACTATGGCATAGAGAAAGAAAAAAAAAGTTATATATTATAGCACAAATGAAAGATGACCAAAAGAAGGCTTAGTTACTACTGTCTTCACCAGACTTTGAAAGCCTCAAACCGCTTGAATGGCGTTGTTCTTGCCACTGTTTAGATCAGAACCGCCGACTGGAGCATTTGCATGGAATGCTGATTGCCTTGAGGGCTCTCCTAACAACTTCAAAGAAAGGGGGGAAGGCTCTCTATCAAGTGCCTGTGTTTCCCCAATGCTCAGATGAGACATTCCCACAAGTTCATCAACATTGACAGGTTCCTTTGGAATGACTGGTATTGGCTTGAGGACCTGATGATGCGATGTCTCTCCTCTGTTGACTTCTTCAAAGGGAGCTCCAATTGATGGCCATATGGAAAATGAGGCAGGTAAATAAGGTGGGAAGAATCCTTGAGTCATTGGTGTGAATCCATTTGATCCCATTGTAGTCTCATTGGCCTCTTCTACATTTTCTTCAGATGTAGCTTCCATTGGTTCATATTCTGACTTGAGAGACAGATTTAGTGATGGTTGTGATTTTCCATTACAAGGTTGTGAGTTCTCAGAAGGTGGAAGTAGTACTTGCTCTTCTGGCATCGAAGTTGAATCTGGACACTGACATGATTTCAAAAAATAAAAAAGTTAGCTAGATAGGAAAATGACTACATAATACTCATCAAACATAAATCATAATAAACAATTCAATACCAAGTTACAACGAGAATGAACCCGTTTATGTAATTAGCAAATAAAGGCTTCAGTAAATTTGTCGCTGTAATAAAAAAAATCTTTTGTCTTCCGAAGCAAGAACTATTGTTGAGAAACTCAACAGAGTCAAGGCATCATCATGCCATGATAAATATGAAAGACTATCTCAACATATTTTTCTAGTAGTCTAGTTTATAACTGCACTCTGTTTAAATGGATTCAAGCCAAACACACCAAGGTATTTTCTCAAAACAGATAAAAAAAATGTTATGGTAGTGATGATAACTTATATATTGCTTATAGGCTGGTGTAGACGTAGTGGAGTTGACAAGGATAAGAGGACACTAGTTTCACTCTCTATCAGACAATATATACGTAGCAGACATATGTATGTGTCTGCATGAAGATTGCTCAATTAGAAATGATGAATGAATACTGACCACATCAGGAGCCATGTCGAAAAGACTGGAACGTCTCTTCCTCCTGGTAGCATTACTCTGTCGGATAAAGTACTTTTGTGCATGACTTGCTACTTGAGTAGGGGTCCTTGACACAACAAAATTACGTGCTATCCCTCGCCAGTCTCCTTTGCCTAGCTTTTGGAGACCAACCAAGAACAATCTATGTTCTTCCTCAGTCCATGGAACACCTAAAACATACAAAAGGACAAATTAAATAAAGTAATCTAATCAACGAGACAAAAGGATGCTCGGCCTCCTTAATGAATCAACAGTCTTTGTTGAAATACAACAATCCGATGCAGCAATTAATCTCCTCAAAGACATGGTAAAGGAAAAACAAAGTTGAGAGGCTTTAAAATAAAACAGGTAAGCAAAGTAGCAGCATTCTGGATTATGAATTAAAGGGATTAGAACCTTATATCCTTGTTACAAAAGTCACAGCTTTCAAGCATATGACAAATCCCCAAGAAATGGCACCCAGTTTAACTATGGCTTGTAGAATATAAAAAATATATATAAATAGTAACAAAATTATTTGATAATTAAAAATTACAAATATGTGGTATTTAGCCCTTAATTTTTCAAGTAAACTAACAAAGCAAATGAGTATGACTGCTTTAACATGGGGATAAAAACCTAGGGACGTGATTCAGCAACCTGTATTAAAGCCAGACACACCAATTACCCCTGTTACACTAAGTTTTTTTTTAAAAAAAGACCACTATTACGCATAGTATTTAGCTGCCAAACTGATCATAATAGTACTGATATGTACAGCCGTTAATTTGCCACATTTTATAAAAACTTAACAATGCACGTAATTCTTCTAACAGAATAATGAAGATGTTCAACATTTTTCTTATTTGCGAGATATTAAATATGTTTACTACTCTATTTAATAATTTGTACTTAACATATAATATTTCTCAAAATCTGAGTACATTGAAAAATGGAAAGGCAAGTTAATCAAGCAACAAACTCTTGTGTGGAGACCAGTAACTTTCAAAAAGCAGATTTGCTTGTTATAGTGAATTGCTTAAACCTCAATACAAATTCCAGATATTAAACCGTTTTCCACCGACACCCCCGTGTTGTTTGTGGAAGAAAGCATAAAAATCATACATCGAGGTGTATATACTCCTTCTGTTCTATTATTTTTTAACTTTCACTTCTGTAGAAGAATTTTTATTTTTACCTATTTGCCGTTTTTAGAGTTCAATACAACATTATTTTTTCAATAATACTCTTCACTGTGTATTGCACAGATAAATAAGTGGAATAAGATAATAAACAGTCAAGTATTGGAAAAAGACATAATTACATAAAGAATAACAAAACTTATTGGTTGTTTTCGTACATGTAAATAACTTTAAAATGACAACTAAAACAAATTGGGAATTAGTGAGAGTTTGTTTGAATTGACTTATTTGAATTTATTTACCAACATAAGTACTTGTGACACTCTTTGGGATAACATATTAATACCGCTTATGACATGTTCATAAATTGTTTTCAACAAACCAAACAATTGAATTGTTAGTTCGATTACTGAGCAGAACAATGTTTGGCGAAGCTATACTTACCTCATGGCCGAACTCCGAAATACCAGGATCCTTCCACCGGGAACCGGGTGTGTTAACACTTAACGGAAGAAAAAAAATTGTTTTCAACTTACTTACATAAGCTCTTCGGGAGAGCTTATGAAAACAGTTTATATTTATAGCTTATGAAAATTGTTTATGACAAACTTATAAGCTGCAAATTAAGTTATCCAAACTGGTCCTAATTCGTACCATACCAACGTAAACATTCCCTTGCGTCCTACTATAAATTCAACCCCTACTAGCTCCAATGATCACAACTCTCAATATACCAGTACCATGGATTGTACTATACCGAACCAAAACCAATGAAACAATAATGACATTAAATGTTTCGTATCTATCAAAATTACTCATAAACATTAATAACATTAAATGCCGTCATTGCTTGACCAATCAAACCAAATGTGTTGCATAAAATAAAACGTGAATACCAAAAATACCTTCACCAGATATCAGCAACAATTCATTTTTTCCAAAATAAAATAAAATAAAATAAATAACATCATATTTAATTATATACATACATTTATGAAGTGTTTTGCGTGCAAAAAATAAAAAACAATTAAGATTTCACAATCAAAGAAATTAAAAGGCAAATCTAACACGCTTATAATGTGTGGTTTTCCACCAACTTTACTTTTCGTTTGGTGCAATTAAAAAAATTAATATCAACATTTTTAAATTAAAAACAAGATTAAATGCAAAATAATCATGATTATGCTAAAAAAAACAAATACATACCTTTTTTTCTTTCGCTGCTGCGGCGGGTAGCGAAAGCAGAAGAAGCATGAACCGGGTCATCAGACAAATAACCATCCGGGTCATGCGGCGGTTCAAAAGAAGGTGAACCGGGATTCAAAGATGAACCGGGGTTCAGCGGTGAAGAAGAAGAAGAAGAACAATGATGAAGAGCAGCGAGGTTTAGGTTTCCCATACTCGCACTTTTCTTGATGATTGATCCATCGGTTAATCTAACACCAAAAAGCTTCACCCCGGCGGTGCTTCTCGACGGACATGTCCGTGAGTTATGGCCGTTGTTGCTGCAGTGAGAGCAACGTCGAGTCATCACGAATCGCCGCCGCGGATGACTCGGTTGCAATGAAAGCAATCACGACGACGGAGGAAGAATGAGACGAGAATAGCAACGTGTGCTATGTTTTGATTTTGATGTTGAGAAAGAGAAAATGAAAATGGATTAATTAGAGATTAGAGATAGAAAAATGATGCATGGGTTTTGGTTAATTAAGGAAAATGAGTTTGTTTGTTTGGATAATACTCGATTTTTTATTGTTTTTGTTAAACCTGGGGTTAAATGTGGAATTTTGATTTAACGTGTTATATGGTGTCATAGTAGAACGCGGTGCATCGTTCATTTCTTTTCACATTGCAATCACTATTTTACCCTTTCTTACTTCTTATTTAAGGCTTTGTCTCAAGATCTTTAGATAGCTAATGAATAAATTTGATAAATCATAAGTTAGTGAATAGTCATAGCAAATATATTATGTGTGATGTTTGTTAAAATTAATAATTAAACTAACTGTTTTTTAGGTTTTTTTTTAAGGAATAGTCAAACTAAATATTAAATGTGAAATGATATAAAAAGATATTTTAAACATATAATTGAGAACAAATTATAACTTATAAACTCGAAAGTTATTTTGAGTAGATTGTTAAAAAAAACACTATAAATTTCTAAGAAAAATTATTACCCTCTATGTTTCTTAAATATTAAGACAAATATTGATATATAAGTTGTTTGATGTCTCGATAAATACTTTTTTATTACGATTCAATGAATATATTTTAAATATTATTTTTATTTTATATAATTAAATATATTAATAGTGAAATTTGTATATTGAACATATGTGAATTGTGAAGTGATCAACTACGATGTGATGTGTATTTAAAAACGGAGGATAGGGATGGAAATTGGACCCAAGCCCGATGGATATCCGCAATGGGTAAGGTAAAACCCCGCTTTCATGGGTATGGGTATGGGTTCGGGTAATTACCCGCAAACTTAAAAGAGTACGGGCACGGGTATGGGCACTGAGCTACCCAGCCCCGCAACCCGCATATATGTATTTATATAATAGAATAAATAATTTATATATATTAATTAATTAATTAATTTACCTAACTATTTAAGCTTAAACCTAAACCTAGCCTCCTATTGCAGTGAATCTTTGCCGCCTGCTTGCCTTTCGTTGCTTTTTGTTATCCCTCTCTTCTGCTTTGAGGTAACTATATCTTGAATCTCATACTTCTAAAGGGATGGAAATTGGACCCAAACCCGATGGGTACCCGCAAAATACTACGATTCACACTGTTTTTTTATTTGGCTAAATAATACGATTCATACTATTTTATGAGTTGATTTAAAAAAATTGGATCCTAGTTTTATTTCAATTGTGGTGCTTTTTTTTATTGTCTTTGCATAGTTAAAGTGCGAGTAATAGATGCGGGTATGGGCAGTTAGGTGCCCATAGCGTATGGGGAAGGGCACTTAAGTTTTTGCCCACGAGGGTATGGGGTCAGGTAAGGGTATTTTTTACAAACGCGGGTATGGAGATGGGTACTATAGTACCTTGCCCATTGGGTATCCATTGTCATCCCTACCAATTTTAATTTAGTCACGTGAACGTATACTCTCTGTTTTAATCTAAAAATTGTCAAGTGATCAACTAGCGTGTTTTGCTTTTTCATGTTAATTTTTTGTTTGGCTATATTACCTTGTATTGTGGAACTAACTTTAAATCGCACATTTATAATGGGAAAGTCGTGTACTTTATTTAATTTTTTTGTAAAACTAATTTTCAGTTTTATTAGTATTTGACTACAGTTTGTAGTATTTTTATAGTATAATTTTAGAAAAAGAAATATTAATTATGGCAATGATTTGGTTATTGAGAAATTAGAGTTGGTCAAAACTCAAAATGGATAGCGTGGTGAGTGCTTTGATTATTTAAGGAAAAGAATGGTTGGAGAGTAAACACGGACGAAAACTTTATATCTGTTTATCCTTTCAACAAACATATATATGGCAAAAGTGCTTTTGATTTTCTTCTCTCATGCCTGCCATATCTACTTTCCAAATCTATATTGGATTCTTTTTTTGTTTTTGTTTTTGTTGACCAATTAATTGAATTTTCATTGTTCGATAATAAAATATTCGTTTGCGCAATTATTGGGGATAGAGGGGATTTGGATGCGTTACGATTAAATTGGAACTAGAAATCTAGAAATGGCCAATGAATGTAGTTACGGAACAGTTATAATAGGTCACGTGGAGATGAAGCTATTACATGCACGTTACTTTATCTATTTACCTGGTCCAAAATGACTGACTATTTTCTTTCTTTTTTACTACTAGTTACGTTAGTAGTTACCGTCTTTCTTTCTTTTTTTTTCTTGCTAATAATACACTACTTTTTTTTTACCGATTTTCTTTAAGAGGTTTTACCCAGCTAATATATACAACTAATTAATCTTTTTTGTCAAAAAAAAAAACTAATTAATTTGCTCTTAACTTTTCAGTTTTCAATGTTTTCATAAAGGTTGCTTTGTGATTGAGAGTGTACGATAACAAATTTGAAAGTTAAAAAAAACGTTCAAATATATATCACTAACATCTAAGGAGGAGAGTGTTAGAGAATGTATTCTTTTGCTGCATGATATTGTTTTGCAGGATAATACTTTTAACAGGTGGAGGCGGTTACTCGATCTCATTAACGGTTACTCGATCCCATTAACGGTTACTCTGTTAATAGTACTTATCACTATCTAACGTCAGTGGATGCACTTCCTGATTGGGGATTGCTTGATGATGTTTTGCACAAGCAAGTTCCTCTTAGGGTTTCTTTATTCGTTTGGAGACTTCTTCGCAATCGGCTGCCTACCAAAGATAACTTACTCCGGCGGCACATAATCATCGCGAAAGACAATACTTGTGTGGGAAGGTGCAGCTCATTGGAGACCGTAGACCACCTTCTCTTTCGTTGCGACACTTTTAGCAGCGTGTGGTTCACAGTGTTGCAGTGGGTAGGTCTCTGTTTTGTCGCTACGGGTAGCTGTCGGGATCATTTCACTCACTTTGGTCATCTGGCGGGGTTATCGCGTTCGTCTTATTCGTTCCTTCAACTAATCTAGATGGCTTGTGTATGGGTCATTTGGAAGAAACGGAACAACAGAGTTTTTCATAAGAAGATTACAAATTCTCAAACCTTAGTCGACAAGGTTAAACTGTTATCTTTCCAATGGCTAAAAGCAAATATATATGCAAACCTTTGTTTTTAGTTATAATGATTGGTGGCTGCACCCTTTGTTATGTATGGGTGTCAGGATGTAATCTTCTTGTCAGGTTCTTTTTTATTTTGGTGTTTGTTGTTGATGCACCTGTGATCTGACATTGTACTTTTTGGTGGTGATTCTCTTTTGCACACCTTATACGGAATGAATCACCACAGTTAATCTATATATTCCATTTTAGGTTGTTAAAAAAAATCTAACAATATTGTAATAAAAGAATAATCTTTACTTGTTCTAAGAATGTTCTTTGATTATATGACTATTAATTACCACACTCGGAGTAGTGAATGGGGTTTTAAGCATTTTATTTAGATTTAAAATAGTTATGTTATTAATAATTTGAATATATTCTATATATCGTGTCGTGTTTAGCTGTAAAATTGATAATAATTAATTATATTCAAATTTATTTAAAAAACCATTTTTCATGCAAATCAAAGCAAAAGTGCTTATAAGCTTACATTTCATTGCAATTATTTCAACTAGAATTCGCAAATTAATATTCTCTATATTTTTATAATACTTATCAAATATTTTATTAATTAATTTTAAAGTTGTATTTTTTGTTAACTTTTACTAATTTTACAAACAACAAATATATACATCTAAATTAAAATTCAAAGTTGTCAAAGCTTTATGAGCTACTTCAAATATATAAATAGGCTAAATGCACATTTATCCTTTAAATTATTTTTAGGTTTCACTTTATCCTTAATTTTTTTTTCATTTTGCTTCTTTAAATTATAAATGTTATACAATTTAGTCCCTTAAATTGTTATTGTTTTATTTTAGTCTTTTAAATAGTTAAATTATGAACGTTAGACACTTTAGTCCTTTTAGTTAAAAATACCAAGACATTTTGATCCATAATAGGAAGGATGAAAATGTCTAAAGTTTGCAACTTTCTTTAAAAAAAAAAAAAATTGCAACTTAAAGGATAATTTTTTGAAAAAACCTATGAGACCAAAATTGTCTACGTTTGTAAATCAAGGGACCAATGTAAAACGAAAAAAAAATCAAGGAATAAAGCCAAACCTAAAATTAACTTGATAGACTAAAAGTGTTGTTTAGCTTATTTAAATAAGTACTTCTATCATAAAATAAGTTTAGTTTAAAACATTAATAAAGTTCAAACAGATTAAACTCACTGTAGTCTTATAGTATAATCTAGCTCGAGAAACTTGTATTTGTATTTGAAGGCATATAATACTCGATTTACATTTCCTTCCCTTTGCAAGTTGTTATGTGCATATGAAAAACTTATCCTTGGCTCTTCTTTTTTAAATGTAAAACCTATCCATAGCTAATTCTTTTTCTTTTTGGCCCATCCTTT
>Ga0228710_1005557_pt1 | contig 19538 bp, 10 predicted proteins | sample MedpolnodulmetaG_FD_177995 | JGI IMG/M metagenome (GOLD analysis project Ga0228710, IMG submission 177995) | Root nodule microbial communities from Medicago polymorpha collected in Santa Monica, California, United States - pink nodules | ecosystem: Host-associated > Plants > Roots > Nodule... | reverse complement strand
GATGGTTTTTTTTTTTTTTTGAAAGATATAGAGGAAGGAGGTTGTTTCCTTTATTTTATTAGGTGGAAAGTGGAGCCCATGCTAGAAGTGGTGGCTGCACTTGGTTTTTGCCTCATGATAATGATAGTCAAATAATTTTATTACTATTTTTTTATTTGGTGGACCTAAAGATTCAATCCTAATTTGTACATATCATATCTAATGACACTTATTATTAGAGATAAAAAAATTATCTTAAGTAATATAGTTAGCTAAAGAGTAAAAAGAAAAGATTAGATTACATTCGTAGAAGTATTAGTGAGAACAAGCTTAGGCTTAGTTAAAAAGAGATAATATATGGGTTAAATAAGTAAACGATCTCTTTAAATATACCAATATTTGATTTTAGTCCTCTTAAAATATTTTTTAGATTTTTGGTCCCTCCAAAGTTTTTCATCTATTAGACTAGTCTCTACCTTTTAGTCAACTCATGTCTAACCTTCGGAATTTTTAATGAAATTTCTTAGAAATGGGTAGAAAATTATGACAATATATTTTTCAAAAAAAAAAACAATTAAATTTTTTTAACAAAACATGAATTTAATATGAATTTTTTAGCACCAAAAACATAAAAAATTCATATTTAATTCATGTTTTGTTAAAAAATTCTAATTTTTTTTAGGAGAGATTGTCATAATATTTTATCAATTTCTGGAAAATTTCATTAAAAAAATATGATGTTTAGACATGAATTGACTAAAATGTAGGACTAATTCCATAGGTGGAAAATTTTAGAGAGACAAAAAACCTAATGAATATTTTAAGGGGGCCAAAATCAAATGTTGATATATTTAAGGAGATAATTTACTTATTTAACCCTATATTTAATAAAATATGTAATATCCAAATGTTTAGCCACAAATGTGAACGAGTGTGGTAAGAATCTCACATTGAATAAAACATGACATAAACTTGTGTTTATACCTTCAAACAATTATCATCTTGCAAACCGATTTTGTTGAGAAAAAATTAGGTTCAACACAAATTCTAGTACATGTACTAAAGTATATGTGATCAAGAAATTTATTTTGACATTTTGTTGTTGGTAGTCATATTTTCAAGAGTTTGTGGTTACAATTTATGAAGGGAGGGCAGCAGCCGATTTAGAAGTGGAAGAGTGTCAAAGGGTTATTGGTGTGAAAAGGGTCTAATTAGGAATCTCAAAGCATAAAAGTAGATATATGTGAACACAAAATGACGAAAGGGATCTTTGAGTGAAGATGCTGTTTGCCAATTGCTCAGCCAAACCACTTTTCCTTAGCTATATCAAATTTATGATTATTCATGTGGTGGAATATATTTACCATCTATTAATTAAAACTTAAAAGTATAACAAGTCTCTTACTATTTAAACCAACTCATTGTTGGTAAAATATAACTTGTATTATTAACTTATGGTTGGTCTGAATTCTCTCAACAAAAATATGGTTGGTCCCAATGATAAATGACTTGTACATTTTAAATAAATGGTCAATACTTTTTCCATAAAGATTAGACACGGATAAAGGGAGATGATTGATACATCATACATTTTTGTAAAAATTAGATTGAATCGACGATGATATATTTTATTGAACAAAAAATTCACATCAAATACCTTAGTTAAGATGTTAAGTAAAAAGATAGAATTGAGGTATAAAAAATAGTAAAATGCTCGTAAGTACCTCTAAGTCATTTTTAAGAACCATAAGTTGTAAATATTAATGAAAATGCATGTATTCAATTGTAGAAAATCAAAACATTTAACTTTTTAAAAATTAATTTCTTATTTAGCAATGTTTAAAAAATGTCTCAGAAACACTCGTTAAAAAGACTCTAAAAAATATAAGTGTTTTACAAGGAAAAAATGTGAGGGCTTATACAAAGCCTTAAACTAACAATAACTTGAGGTCAAAACTTTGTTGTATAAGATGGGGGCTTAAGCTGTGGACCCTTTAGCTTTGTAGCCTCCACTAGAAAGCTACCATTTCAGTACACCAAAAATCAAGGGCACCACTACTTTTGGGGTACAAAAATAATTTTTTTTACTTAGTAGTTTGTACTTAGTAATTCTATTGAAATATATTTTTAGAGAACCTTATGTGAATGAATCTTTTATAATAAGAGATACAAAGAAAAATACATTCGAATAATTAAAATGGACAACTTTATTCATTTGTCTAGGGCATATAATTTCTTAAGACCGATCCTGCCAAAAAGTATCACATTATTTAGCAATCGAAGCTAAAAATAATTTATAAACACTTGCACTCTTCGATTTATCGAGACGTACTTCAAAAAGGAAAAAATATGACGCCTTACAAAACTCATAAGGGAAAATGCCTCGAAAAATCACTATTGTGGACTTCAATTGAAATTTGGGAATAGTTATGATTTGATAGATAACCATCAAATACCAAAAGTAAACTTTCTTTTATAAAATTCGGTATTCAATTCAAAAACTGACTAATTTAAAGGGTTCATTCTTACGATCGACCTACGAAGGTCCATAAAGTCTGAACAAAATTCTATATAGCTTATCATTTTCATTTTATTGATTATTAATAAGGCAAGACTATGTTCAAGCAACTTTGTAAACAAAGAAAACTAAAATTTGTTTTGCTTCTGTTGCTAATATTCACGTCCGTTATTTTTTTAGTATAATTACGTGCAGCAAGAATCTGTGCTCCTAATCATCATGAGCTTATTAATTATATGTATGGCAAGGCTTATAAATTAGGTAGGCCTCCATGCTGCTGAAAACTATATATGAAGAATGCGTGATTATTTGTGACACAACCAAAAAAACATGACTATTTGTGTGGTGATAATTGGTCTTTGCGTGATTGGGTATACCCAGATCTTATGTCTAGTGGCTTTCCTTGACCTAATATTTATGGCACAAGATATAATAATGGAGGGCTAGTTATTGCATATATTTTGTGCAAATTGATAGGAAAATGGATAGATAAAGAATTTGATCAGGGAGTGCACGATTTCGCCCATCATAACTCAATTAATTGCCTTTGCACCATGCAAGAAGAGAATGATGTAAATAAAATGGGTAGCCACTAATTGGTGCATTTGATTGGACCAAAACAATATTCTTCTCAATAGAAATTAAGGTGATGCATATTTTGAAGGTGACAGGTCTAATCGTGGTTTTGGTTTATCAATAGACATGGGTTGAAATAAAATCCGATTTTTTTTCCATGTTGGAGTTTGGTAATCCTTTACTGTATACTCAAAAGTGTTTGAGCACTTTGTTTGTAATGATTTGAGTACCATTTGTACTCACCCCAATAAACTTTGCTTATATAGAGAGGGTTAAATAAGTTTAATCTATACTAACACAAAGATGAGTACATCTTTATCATTCTACTCTTTTAATTGCGCTATTTAAATTATTAAGGTATTTTATATTAAATTTAGATAATTGCACTATCTAAATTATTAAGGTATTTTATATTAAATTTAGATTTTGATTAGAATTAGTACAAATATTTGTGACTCTTAAATTATAACATACCCAAAAATTTATTTTTATTTATTTCAATGACAACAGTAATTTAAAAAATATAATATAAATTCTTTTTTTTTTTTCTCAATACCACCAACAATATAAGAAAATTCGTATAAAGGTATAATTGAAATTATAAAAAATAAAAATAAAATCAGCCAAAATCCCAATCCTCTTCATCTATTCTATAATATATATAAAGAAAATAATTGTAACACTTTAAACCTTTAAAGGGATAAATCACGCGAATAATACAAAACATTCAAATGATTTAGATGCTACTTCTTCTGTACCTTCCAAAACATGCATAAATAATTTTTTCTCTAAACATCGCAGCAAAATATAATATCATCACATCTCAACAACAGCAAAATAAAAAATCTCCAAGTAATCATGTCACATAATCATAATACATCTCTAAAATAAAATCTCATCTTAACATGTTGAGTGATAAAAATCTCAACAAGATATAAATGAAAAATAAGAGACAGACACCCCTAATCAGAGTCGACACTCTAAGACTCTGAAAGCAAAAGACGAGGTAGCTCAAAAGCTAGCCTCAATTAAAGTATAACCAAACATAAGCATTCAAGGATTTTATGCATAACACATATACATACTCAACATTCCTAGAATACTAACCAACAATATTAGGCTTAAATATGATTTTCTTCCATGTAAGTTGGGCGAGCTTTGATTTTCGTCCCTGCAAAAAAAAATTGAAAAACGTCCTTGCAATTTTTTTTTTGTTTGAAAAATGTCCCTGGCCCCACCAAAATGCTGAAGTGGCATGGCTCTTGCCACATGGCAGTTGTTGACTATGCAACTTTTTCCATGTGGCAAGCCACATAATATTAAATTTTAAAAAACATTTTTAAAATTCTAAAAATTATTTTAAAAATAAAAATATCATAAAATAATTTAAAATAATTTCCAATTAGATAATTTTAAAAAAATTAATTTTTTTAAATATGAAAAAAATGGAAAATTATATAATTTTTCAAAATCTGAATATAAATTTTTGAAAATTAAATATGGAAATTACATCATCTATTTATAATTTTCGAAAAAAAATTATAATTTTTAAAAAAAATTCTAATTTATTGTTCTTTTACGAAAATTTTAATTATAGAAAAATCATTTTTTTTTTGGGAAAGTTATTTTCATAAATTTCAGAATATATATAATATTAAAAAAATTATTTTATTTTGAGAATTATACAAAAAAAAAATCCAAAAAATTATTTTAATATTTTTAAATTTATTTTCAGAATTTTTAAATTGTTTTTAAAATTTTTAAAATTTATTTTCATAGTTTTTAATTTTATAAACAATTTTCATAATTTTAAAAATATATTTTAAAAGTTGATATTACGTGGCATACCACGTGGCCAAAGTTGCACAATCATCAACTGTCATGTGGCAAGAACCATGCCAAATCAGCTGAATAGTGGGGACCAGGGACCTTTTTCAAACAAATTTTTGTTTGCATGGACGTTTTTCAATTTTTTTTCGCAAGGACGAAAACCAAAACTCGCCTAAATTACAAGGACGAAAATCATATTTAAGCCTCAATATTATCTTCAATTCAACGCAATTCATATCATCCTATCTCAATCATAATACGTCAAGTATATTCATATTTTAAATCATCATCAAAAACTCTTCATTTATAACATCTATCAATATAAGAATTACTCACCTTATTTCTCATTTAGCCTAATTGACTCAACAATTACAATTCATCATTTTAAAAGTATAAGCAAGGAAATCATCGTCACCCAAGAGATCATCAAATCACATACATATAATTCACACTTCATTATTCCACCAAAATAAACATCATGAATTAAATTCACCAAGTGTACAAGTATCACCAAAAATAACAAACATCATCAAGTACACATCTGCACATGTTCATCAAATTTCACCAAGTTCATCAATGCACATAAATCACCAAGGTTCACGAAGCACATAATCAAATATGACACATTTAACAACTTTACCTAATGTATGCAATGCGCCTAGACACGACTCTATATACACGTGGTACCGGTCGTCGTCATTTGAATATAAAATACTTTGGTCATCTTCATTGGATATAAATATTTTAATCGTCTTCATTTGATATAAATATCCTATTTATGAATGCATAAACATATGACTCAACAATGCATATGTTAAACAACAAATCATTGACTGCAAAGAATACTACATGTTAGTAAAATGCAAGGGTTCCCAAGGATGATTGGGAGTATTGACTGCATGCACTGGGAGTGGAAAAATTGTCCTAAAGCATGAGAAGGTCAATTTACTAGGGGGGATAAGGGAACCACCACAGTTATTCTTAAAGCAGTTGCATCTCATGATCTATGGATCTGGCATGCCTTTTTTGGATGTCCAGGAACGTTGAACGATATAAACGTTCTAGACCGGTCACCAGTGTTTGATGATGTGGAACAAGGAAAGGCTCCAAGTCTGAATTTCTCTGTGAATCAACGTCCCTATAATACGACATACTATTTAGCTGATGATATCTACCCTTCTTATTCAACTTTCGTTAAATCGATTAAACTTCCTCAAAGTGAACCCGAAAAGTTATTTGGAAAACATTAGGAGGGATGTCGGAAGGACATCGTACATGCATTTGGAGTGCTTCAAGCTTGATTTAAAATCATCCATGAACCAGCTCGCATGTGGGACATAGCCGATTTGGGTATCATCATGAGGTCATGCATCATATTACATAATATGCTCAACGTTGGACCGATTTTGAGCAATTTGAGGAAAGTAGATCTAGTACACCGCAACCATACTCGACCGAGGTGTTACCCGCTTTTGCAAATCATGTGCATGCTAGATCCGAGTTGCGTGATCCAAATGTTCATAACGAATTGCAAGCAAATCTAGTGAAGCACATATGGGCAAAGTTTGGAATGTTTCGTGATTAAAGATGATTTGTATCGTACTAATTAAGTTACTTGTGTGTTGTGTGCTTAGTTGTTGTCTTGCATTTTAAGTTATTTGTGTATCGCGTGCTTAATTTTTTGTATTACATTTTAAGTTAAGAAAATAAAAATAAATTATTCAACTAAATTTTGTTTTTACAAAAATCTAAGAGATAAATTGTTAAGTGTTTATTATTTTTAATTTAATTATAATCGATAATTATAATTTTATGTAATCATAAAAACAAAAATATAAAATTAACCAAGAATATGAAATAAAAAATGGCGGAGTAGAGTGTTGAATAATTAACATTAAAGAGTGTAAAAGTTGAATGAGTCTTGAATTATTAGGCAGTAGAGAGAGAAAATGATGTGAAGCGTGAGAATTGAAAAGGTGGATGTTTAGGGTTTTAACCATCCTAAATGGTCTAAAATAAAATGGGGTTGGTTGATTTTCACCGGAAGAATAAAGTGTTTGAGATAAGATTGATGAGTAGGTTTTTTTTAGTGTTTTACGCTTGACACGCAAGCAAGACAGCAGCAACGAAGAAACAACATAAAGATTAACGAAAGCGTCATCATTCGTGAACAACAAGCAAACAACGCTTGTTTTTAATGTTGCTGTCACTGTTACCGAATCCTACAAAATTTATCCCCTTTTTTCTTGTTTTTCTTCATTTTCATTCTCATTCTTCAATCACCATTCAATCTTCTTCGTTTCTTTCTCCCACCACTTGGTACGTGCTTTTACTATTTTTCTTATCAAGTTTATTTATTTTTTGTCTTCCATTGATTAGTTTTCTTTGTTTTTTTAAGAGTTGATTGGGATCATTTGTTGAAAATGTTGGTGTTTGGTTCAGTTTCATTATTTTGCCACTAAACCTTCAATTTTGTCCTTAAGCTATTATTAGTTTAGTTATGAATAAAGGAGATTGGTAATTTAGAGGCTTACTTGATAAATTGAGAGTTCTTTATTTGTGTAAGCTATTATTCATAAGCTTGCCAAAGTAGTTTATGAAAAAACAGTTTACGAAGATACAATTTTCGTTAATGAAAACTTATGAATTGACATAAAAAGTTGCTTATTTGCGTAAGCTATTTTGCATAAGCTAAAAAATAAGCTAATCCAAACGGTCCCTATATTGCAATATCCATTCAGATTTTGTATATTAGTTTGCCAGAGACATAATTATTTAAAGCACTTGAACATTTAGTTGATAATTGAAATAGTAGACGGGCTTATAAACGAAATTAAAATTGGTGGGACTCATTTTTGAATATTTTAAAAAGTGGGTCTCACCAATATCAGACTTAAGTCTCTCTCGGATAAACTATGTTCTCCATTTCTTCTGAGAAATGAAGAGGATCTCAACTTCGGTTTGATGATGACATTTTTTTTGTTTTCTGATAATACCGCATACATACTAATTCGCACACATACTCGTAGGATATAAGATAATGTGGCGTTTGTTAAAATATGGGATTAGAAGAGTTGGTTACAATAGAGGATATAAAATGCTATTTCTCTAGAAAAATAGAATCAAGAATTTTTCAAGACACAACTGGCAAGTTTTTATTGCATAATTTATTCTCTTTGAACAAACCACTATTGTTCTGTGATATAATACAAAGTATGTGTTGTCAAATAGCGGCTATAGTGTTCAAGCATAGCAGAATTTAAATAATCTGGTATTTTTCACAACTTAGGGTTGATAACACTAACATATATAAAAGCAATGCATTTAGTTTTTAGAAAATGTTACACCAGTTATGGTAGGTGTGTGTAACTCTGCAAATTACAGTCTCTATTTTTTGTTTCACTGGATTATGAATTTCAATTTCCTGCTCAGTGATACTAGTTTATGTTACCTTGCAGTATTTACTGAATAAACTATTCATCAATCGTTTTAACTTGTATGAAATTCTATCTTTCTTTTAGTCTCATTCACTTGCATTGGTGCACTTTTATTTTATACATCAAAATTAGTCTTTATTAAACCTTCCAGTTGTAGTTATTTCAGCTTCTCACACGTTTTTCTAGGCATATTAATTTAAGGCACACCTTTGTTGTTGCTTCTCCTCAGAAACTTGTCCTCATATTGCTGTCAACAATCACTCCATGTACTTGCTGAACAAGCTTTGGTTTGGTAGCACAAGGGTAACAGAAAAGATGGATTCATCCATTGCTCAAGGACCAGATGACGACACACCAGCACTAGGTCAACAGTTTGCCCAGTTTGGTGCCGGCTGCTTTTGGAGTGTCGAGCTGGCCTTCCAGAGAGTGGCCGGGGTGACCAAAACCGAGGTTGGTTATAGCCAGGGGCTTTTGCATAATCCAAGATATCAAGATGTGTGTTCAGGGACAACGAAACATTCGGAGGTTGTCAGAGTCCAGTATGATCCTAAAGAGTGTAACTATGAGACTCTCCTTGATGCGTTCTGGGCTAAACACGATCCTACCACACTGAATCGACAGGTACATATAAAGTTTGTTATTTGGTCTATAACCCTTATATTGTTTGATTATTTAAATGAATTGATCTTGTTTCTAATTTATGTCATTTCTATCTGTTTCAAATGTGATCTCAAGACTTTTTCGATCTTCAATTTTATTGTTGGACTTGTGGATTATCAATGTATTGGTTTTGGTTTCTCAGCGATTAAGGTTTCTTTAGAATTATCCAATGAATCCTCCTAACAAGATAACCATTTTGCAATATTTGTTTGTTTGATGAGGTTCTTGTCTAGGATTTTTTTTTTTACCAAAACTTGTCTATGATGTTATTGATTTTGTCTGTTGTAAATTTTTAATAGATACTTTTGTTATTTAGCTCTAGTATCATTTTTCACAAGTTCTGTTTCGTTGTTATCCAACTCTGAACTGTCTGACCAAGCCATGCAGCTGATATATACCATTAAACACACAAATCTTCTTTTTACATGTTATTACAAGATTGATCAACCTGTTGCTTTGTGCGAGTTCACTGCAAGTGCTAGCTTTTCCTTTTGCTTTAGATTGCAGTATAGAACTAGTTACTAAACTAGATAGTACTCATCATAGATATACTTCATAACATTTGTTATCAATACAAACCTCTAGTTTGTACCGATTTTAAACATGAATCTCATCTTGAATCCCGATAAATTATGTGATGAACCATGATTCACTATCATGAACCCTAGTTCATTTTAATGAATCACTATCTAAACTTAGCGTAACCAGCCACTCATTTTTGTCAATTTTCTTTAGCCGAACACTTTTGTTTTGTCATTTGATTTCAGACTTGACTCTTGAATTATCAAGGTTAGATAGACCTCCAATAAAACTTGTGAACGTCTAGGCTAACTAGTTCGATATGGAACCATGGATATCTTTTATTGCATTTCTGTCTTCTCCTTTGTCTCTTCATCAGAGTCATTTCTATCTTCAATTCTTCCCTTAAAGCACACCGCTTTTGCCGATTCTTTTTTATATTCAAATGCATCCATGTATGAACTTCGAATATACGATGAAAACTTGCATGTCTCATTCACTCTTTGGCTTAAGTGATAAGTAACATTTTGATCTTTCTATGCAACAGGGGAATGATGTGGGAACACAATACAGGTCTGGAATATACTATTACACCCCTGAACAAGAGAAAGCAGCACGAGAGTCGTTGGGACAGCAGCAAAAGAAGTTAAACAGGAAGATTGTTACTGAGATCCTTCCTGCCAAGAAATTCTACGGGGCAGAAGAGTATCATCAACAATACCTAGAGAAAGGTGGCCGATTTGGTCGCAAACAATCTTCTTCCAAGGGATGCAATGATCCTATCCGATGCTATGGTTAATTAACGTGCTAATCACCATCAAGAACTACATGACTAGCTAGTTTAGATGGTGGAAATTGATATAATTTTATTGATAAGTATTTGTTAATACTGTTAATAAAACAAAGTTACACACTATATCCTCTATTCTATTTTTAGGATGAAGATCACCATAAAATCAGTTCTGTAATTAGTGCTTTCTGTGTATAATTTTGCAATGAAGTGTTTTATAATATCTTCAATTAGTGGCACTTTTTGAGTCACAATATTATTTCTACTTTTGCATTTTTTTTCATCCAAATTTGAGAGATTTTTCTAACGGATCTCATTAGTTAGTGTCACATGTCACAGCTCATAATGAAGACTTATGTGTCAACTTCCAAATCAATGTTGTGACTAGTGATGCAACTTCGTGGAACCTTTAAAGCATCTACTTATTATTACTATCTATTAATTATTACTATCTATTAAAATAAATAAGCACAAATTTACTTCATTAGCCCTTAAGAAGGATATTTTATTAATCTAATAACTCAATGATTTCTAAGGACAAAAAATTGGGGAAAAATTGAAAAGTGAATAAGAATTGGAATTAATTCAGATGCACTTATTACCTCAAAAAAAAAAATGACATGCACCTATGTGCTATTTTGTTTAATACAATTTTAATGCACTTGCACCTTTGATCATTAATTATTTTTAATTTTTAATTTTAAAATTATACAAATAATGACTTGTGATTGATATTTGACAATGTGATTTTTTTGCACTATATGAATGATAATTAAGGTACCGTTTGACCCGATTTTTTCAATTTCTCTACATTTTTAAGGAGAAGTTAGGCCAAACACAATATCAATTAAGTACTTACTAGAAAAAGTACTTTTTTTGAATGCATAAAATTGAATGGAATGATGTTTGGCTAAAAGTTGTTGAATGCTACTTCAAAAAACTACTTCTCGACAATTTATTTCACATGCACCTCTCTTCAACTCACGCTGGGAACCTTTTCTTTTATTTTTTAATACTATATTTCAATATGTTATTTTTTCTTCCATTTAATTTAATTTAATTTTTTTGAATCGTTCCATTTAATTTTTTTTAAGAAGGTTCCATTTAATTTTATTATCCTTTTTTCAAAGGAATTTTATTATCTTTTTATCACTTATATATTTAATTTCAATATGTTTAATCATTAACCTCACGAATATTATTATTCACGCTGTCATTTAATGATACCAAATATTTTTATTTCCTTTCTTCAACCTCGAAAATATATACACACATACATTAGCGTTTAGAGTAATACTTTATATTTTTAACTTAACTATTTTCCAATTTTTTTCTCCCAAATTCAGTTGCTTCTATACTGCCGTTGTTGGAGATTAAGGTACTGTTTGATCCGGCTCTTTTTCAACTTCTCTACATTTTTAAGGAGAAGTTAGGTCAAACACAATATCAATTAAGTACATACTAAAAAAAGTACTTTTTTTGAATGCATAAAATTGAATGGAATGAGCTTTGGCCAAAAGTTGTTGAATGCTACTTCCAAAAACTACTTCTCGACAATTTATTTCACAACCACCTCTCTTCAACTCACGTTAGGAACCTTTTCTTTTATTTTTTAATATTATATTTTTTGCATTTTAAGGGTTTTATTTTGTGCTTTTTTTCCTCTTGATTGTCAGTGGATTATGTACCAGAGATTGTTATGTTGCATGGATGTAGAAAAATCTTCCTTTGATCTCAGGTGTTTTGTTCTTCATTTTGGGTTTGTTTTCAAGAATGATGGTTTTTTTTAGTTGAGGTTGTCATGTTTGCATGTTTGTTGCTGCGATCCTGTTTTTGCATTTGATGCATTTTTTACATAGTCTAGATAAATGCATGCATGTGGATTATAGTAGAGGTCATGATGATTGAATTTTAGGTAATGGTAAAGTTATGACACAATTGTTATTTTAGTTTTTGACGATCCTGTTTTTGCATTTGATGCATTTTTTTCATGGTCTAAATAAATGCATGCATGTGGATTATAGTAGAGGTCATGATGATTGAATTTTAGCTCATGGTAAGGTTTTGACACAATTGTTATTTTAGTTTCTGGTACTATAGTTGGAAAAAATTGATGCATGTGGGTTATGATATTGATATATCATGATTGATGTCATTATTTTGGTGATTCAATTTTGGGTGGTGCTAAAGATCTAATGCAGCTAATATTTTAACATGTGGCATTAAATTTTCAAGTTGATGATAAAGAACTGATTAGCTGTTTGATTTTGTGAGTATTCCTAAACTGTAACAATTTTTATATTTGATTTATTCTTTCTTATATCATTGAGCCGTACGAAAGTTGATTGGTGTAAATTTGTTTTGGTCATATCATTGAGGTCCATAAAGTTGATGATACAGAAATTTGTGCATTTAAGATCAGGTTGATTTGATGATACAAAAATTGATCACACAGAAATATGTTTGCTTCTTTCGATATCAAAATGAACAAAGGGAATAAAATTAAATGATGTTGTATTTTTATATAGGGCTTTCAATGTCAAGGGATTATGACTACATTAAGGATCTCAAAAAGGATTTCGACATTTGGAAAATAGGATTTAGAGTGCTTGATTCTTAGATTGTGACGGGTAGTAATGAGAATCAACATACGGAGCTCATTATTTGTGATGTAAAGGTGATAAGAGTAAGTTAAGATTTGTTGTAATTTCCTTTATGATTTATCAATGTTACTTATAAGTGTACATTTTGATTTATTTATGTTTTTTGATTTCTTTCTCGGATTTAGGGTGATCGAGTTCATGTAATAACTCGATACAGAGAATTGGAGCATTGGAAGGCTCTGATCGAGGAAAACAAGACTTATATTTTGTATAATTATCATGTGTTTGATAATGATATTGCATTTAAGCCCGTTGACCATCCCTTTAAGGTTGTTTTTGGTTCTTGTACAAAGGTGCATAACTCATTTAAGGAAATTCAAGATGAAAAATTCAAAACTGACGTTTTATATGGTATAGTTATGTGCTTTAATTTATTTCTGTTTTTCTCCAATTATAAGGTTCTTATAAATGTAATTTTTTTAAGAAATCATCGGACTTCTGCATACTTTGTGTTAGGATACATACTACATCACTATTGGGAAAACAACTAAATTCAATCATAACCAGTTTGGATGGTATTATGATAGTTGCACCAAATGTCCGAAGACATCAAAGTCAAATGGTGCTAGCTATAGATATACATGCCGGAGTGATGCTTAATTTCCCTTTGTTCCAACAATGTTAATTGGTCAACGGGGTACATATAATCCACATGTATGCATTTATCTAGACTTTATAGGAAGATAATAGGAACATAAATTACAGTTTACAAGTCTTGGTACATTTTCTTTAGCTTAAAATTTGTTATGCTACCTTCATTTTATAAATTATATGTAACTATATTCACATACATCGTATCCATGTTAATATGCATTAGACTAATATTGCAATTATTTCTCTGTTTAGCATTTCCCAAACAAGGTGTGAAGAACAATTCTGAAAGGAAAGCGCAAAACAATCACCCTCATTAATGACCAGACATAGAGAAAGTATAAGTGTCGCCTCATTACCACCAAAAGAGCAAACTATGAAAAATACTTGGGTGGCCAGTGGTTCACTCGAAAAGTCACCGAAGAACTTGCACGTTCGAGTTGTTCCAAAGTAGATCTTTGTTACTGAACTATTTGACCTTCTACTATTTTGGCGTATTGTTTGGACTGTAATTCTAAACTATCTTGACCTTAGGATGCCATTTGTTTTGATCATTTTGTCTGATGTAAATATTGGCAAAAATCCCTTTTTAGTTAGTTTATGACACTGACAGTCTATTTTATAAACCTAACTATTATGTAATGTTAATCTACACATTGTTGGTTCCTTCATTGATTTCAATTAGTATCACGTTAATTATAATGTTGTTTTCCTAATCTCTTAACAAAATAGAACATGTTACATCAAAGCTTTATAATGCTTTGGTAAATGTTTTAGAAAGGTACATATAGTTGAGATTTGTGTAATATGCTTTCTTGATTTTCACATTTATGGAGGGGCAATTTCTTAAAAAGATGCGACTATTTTCCTTGATTTGCGCATTTCTCCTTTAAAACAAAGATATTAAAAAATGCAGTATTCAACCCGTGCGAAGCATGAGTTTTTAACTAGTTTTGGATTACAAATGCAATACTTTCGGTTTATTATTCAGCTTTGTATCAAGTCTCTTCTACATACTAGCAGAAAATTAAGATTAAGGCAATGCTAAGAGAGAAATCAGTATTTCTATCATGGTACAACGTTTCTGCTAGCTTTTCTCTTTACATTCAAGGAGTCCAAAGACTGCAATGAATTGTACTATGCATCCGCTGCAGAGGATCCATAAATCATTATTGAATATGAATCTTCTGCAGCGGCGACACTATGCTTTTCTCTCCTAATACAACAACTTGGCAGTGAATTGTATTAAGTAACCGCTGCAGAGGATCCACATAATTTATTGTTGAATGTGAACCCTTGTCGTGGTTGCACGTAAGCACGCTGCCACCCACTTCGGAACTGTTAGATTAACAAAGATAGGGAAAATTGCACTGACCTTCCTTGTGTTTTGCAAAAATGTCACTCATACCCCCTCTATTTTGTGAAATGACATTGACCTTCCTTATTTTATTTTGAACGTGACACATACCTCCCTTGGAGGTTAACGGCGTTAGATCTCTGTGAAAACAGAACAAAAGTTGTAAGGTCCTTATTCTAATTTGATTTTGCTATCTTTTAGTGTAACGACTTTGCATCATTATGCATTAAGGTTAAGGGTAAGGCAGCTAAAACTCTCGCATTAGGCTCACCATTAAAAAATAAATTTTCATTATATTTTTTAATAACAAAAAGAACTCGTATATCGACATAAAAGGTTTCTTATATTCAAATTTGTTTCAGGCCGTAGTTACTGTTAAAAATTATATTGGATGACCTGCTATATGAAATTGTTTCATAATATCCATTGCACATTGATGATGAAGAAATTAGGAAATGAAAAGAAATAGCCTTTTCCCAAGGAAGGGTGATTATATTAGCCGGCTTTTATGATATGGATGGTTGATCAATCACAATTTACAAGTTTTTGACACTAAACAACGAATCCAAAACGTAGGAGATATTGTTTAGAAAGAGTTTGAAATACTAGCAGGGGCATTTGCTCCTCGTCTTTAGCTAGTGGAGGCTCTCTATAAGATTAATATTCTAAATGGTACACAATTTGGAGTCAGGACGAAGGTGGCCCACATGTTAGTGTGGACTTTGTAGAGAGCCTCGTAGGTTAGGATTTCATCAAATTAAACTCCTTTGTCTATTGTCTAGGTGGTCATGTCTTTGCATGCATAGACATAATGAAACATATATTAATTTAACTAGCTTGTTAAACAAATCTCTTAAAAATTAATTAGCAAGGATTAGTAGCCGTTAGCCACTTTTTCATAGTTTAAAGACCACCTAGATCTAACTAGAAAAAAAATATCACACATATATGAATAAAAAATGTTACAACTATTAGATCTAATATAATAAAGTAAATACCTTAAGCTAAAGCACGGTTGATGATCTTCATACAACAAGGCTAGCTCGGATAACAAAAATTAATAACGATCTTTTTTTCAAGGTCAACATTTTAAAAATATTAAAAAAAAATATTCAATATAAAATTTCTTTTTTGTTATTTATCATGGTTTATCTACAATTGTTTTGAGGAATCATGGTTTATCTATATAACAATAGGATGTATACAATTTTGTATTCTTTTTAAGTCACACAAATTATAATCTTTGACTCTAATTGATGTCCTAAGTATCATATTGTTTATGTCCTTTGAATACGCTATATGATATTCGATTTTCTTAAATAAGGTTGGACTATCTTTTAAATAAACGATTTAAGGACTGAACTCAGATTTTTTCTTTATACCTGATGATTTTACTAACATTTTTATTGTGTCGTGTTACTAACTAACTTGGTAAGGTATTCTTCATCTTTGATAGGAAAATAAGGTATTCTTTCTTTTCTTTTTTCTAAGCAATAAGGTATTCTTTGTTGTCAAAGAAAATATTGATCGAAGAATTAAACCATATAAGAGTATGGCACAAAATTAAAGTTGGGGATTTTGGGCAAGAAACCCATGTGGGTGCAGTTGGAATTTTGTTGGATGTGGCGTACCCTAGGATGGCCAAGTGGAAACTCCCTCGGATTCCTTGTTTGTTTAGTTGGACACTCTAAACATTAATTGAAGGGTTGAATTTATCTACTGAATGTGTAGATATTTTCTGCAACAATCTGTCCTCCAATCAATAGATAAAAATATTTTGCATTAGTAATTTTATAAAAAATATATTTTAGTTTTAATGATTTATCATAGTGTGTGGTAAAGTTTTCTCTCTAATGATTTATCATTAATTACTTCGTTCTCACACTATATTCGAACTCAGATATATGTTTAAACGGAAAGAGATATTTTATCATATCATCAAAATGCTCTCGCTTATTGTAATTGTTTTCTCTTTTGTCCATCATCTATTTTATTTCCCTCCTCTTATTTCCAATAAGCCTGTCACACATGGTCACACGTTTGTTAATGTGTGTGAACGAATCTTTTTTTAACAATAATAATGGAAAAAACAAAGAGATGAATCTGTCTCGTTTCTACGGCCAAGCAGACAAGTGCATGAACAGGTTACTGTGTACGAACATTTTCTATATGTGACGACATTTGCGATGAAACCTTCACTCACTGGCCCATGATTCTCTGCTAGGCTTAGATTCTTTATTGTGGTAAATAAAACCTTCACTGTATTTTTAAACCCTCTACATGATATTTCAATATACATATAAAATATGGTAATTAACTAGTAATCTTGGAGGTGTGATGGGGGTCATATAGTCATAATATGATCTAGTTATAATAGATATACACCTCTTTGGATGATAACACACGTTAATGTACATGTGCCGTTTGTTTTGGTGAAAAGCATTAACTAATAACTTATGAAGTGATATAATTATTGTAAAAATATAAAATAAAGTAATATAGTACACTAAAGAAAACAAACAAGTTTATTTATATAATTAAAGAAAAAGGAAGAAAGTAAACGAGAAATATATAATAGATGATATAATAAACATAAACGAGAAAAAATTACAAAATATCAACCTAAAAATTTTAAAAAACCGAAACAACAAAAATCAACATAACCAACCAAACCCAAAGCAACCCAACTCTGACATAAATCCAACACGACAACATAAGTTAGTCACTCTCAATCTTAAAAGTTTAGTTCACCGATGAAAAATTGAATTAAATCCCTTCATTCAATTTTTTATTTTGTTTTTGTTTTTAAGTCAACTTCACGGTAACAATTTAATGACAACAATGTCACACGCATTAGCCTCTTTGTATTTAAAAATGGCATCATTCTTTGATTTCCAAATGAAACATAGGGTTGTTAAGTAGATAATTTGATAGGCAAGTAAATATTTTACAGGACACAATAATGTTGCATATATAGTCTACAAACTACGATAGACATATGCTTAAAAATCGTTCATAATGTGTAACACTAGACCAATTTCATCTGGAATAATAGTCAATTTGATTCTTGAGTGTGTAATGAATAATCACGGTAATCTTTAATGTATCAAAAATTTTAAGATAATTCTTGATTGCGCGATCCTTGAATGTGTAATGAATAGTCACGGTAGTCCTTAATGTATCGAACATTTTAAGATAATTCTTGATTGCGCGTTATGTTAATAAAAACAATCTCTTACGTTAAAATATTTTGTTAATATTGTCATATTAATACTTCAATATACTTACTTATATTCTTATTAATGCCTATAAGTATTTACAGACTGTCAAAACCGTCTATATATAAAAAGAGTTAATGTCATCCTTAATGGACTATTTTAATTTTGGATAATAAAATGTATAATTAGAGACTATTTTAAAATTTTGATATATTAAAGACTATTGTGGTGTGACTACTTGCTACACATTCAAAGATCAAAATGATTATTACCTTATAAACCGTAATTTATGTTATAAGTTATATAGCATAAAAAGAAAAAAGAGATAAATATAAACATATACGATATCATAATATAAGTGATTTATGATTGATAAGTTTTACAAATTCTTGTTCAAAATTTGGATTTTGAAATGATATAAATGCATAACAAATACTTACTTATAAAGAAAAGAAATAAATATTGAGTCAAAAAGAAATAAACACTTTTGTATCAAAAAAAGGAAAATAAATAACCACCAGTCAAAAAGTAAAAGCGATCCCCACCATTTACCAAGATAAAACTACACAGTAAAGATTTTTCCTTCTCCATCATAGACAGTAAAAAATTTCCATCTACATCATAGAAAATCTAAGGTAAAACTAGATTATACGTTGACCGTACACAAACACATTTCAATCTCCCTCTCTCTCTGTGCTTCATTTTCTCACACACAACTCAACTTCCACAATCACACACAAATACCAATCTTTCTTGTGATTCATTTTCTCTCACAAACCTCACCACACACACACAAATATAAATATTGTTTGAACCATTAACTGTTACTACTTTAAACTTTGTATCCGACTCAAGTACCGACTAATCCGAGAGACCGTAGCCGAGCCGAGCTAATAGCTGCTACTTAGTAAGGTTATTATATATTTCTTAATGGCTGATACTCGCCGGTGATGATGAAGATCTCCGGCGAATCTCACCGACATACTCCGTCATTCACGGCGAGCATTGCTTCCAACAACTCTCCCGATTCAGATCTTCGACCTCACCGGAGAACTTCTCGCCGGAAGTTCAAGACGCCGGGGAGTCGTTTGAGGAGAAGTGGTACGTCTTCCGGGAGAAGGAGTAGGCCGGAAACTCCTTCGTCGAATTGGAAAATCCCTGAAGACGGAGAGGGGAGTGTTGTTGACGGTGGTGGTGATCCGGTGGAGGTTTGTCGGAAAAGTGAGCAGCAGCAGGAGAAGAAGCCGGTGGTGACTGTGTCGGCGAGGAAGCTTGGTGCTGGACTTTGGCGGTTGCAGTTGCCGGAGGTTGCGGTGGCTGGTGATTGTGGAACTCGTGGTGGTTTGAGACTTCAGGTAAACTAAAACCCTCTTTTTTTTTTTTTTTTTTTGTGGTTTTTT
>Ga0228710_1005556_pt1 | contig 19544 bp, 9 predicted proteins | sample MedpolnodulmetaG_FD_177995 | JGI IMG/M metagenome (GOLD analysis project Ga0228710, IMG submission 177995) | Root nodule microbial communities from Medicago polymorpha collected in Santa Monica, California, United States - pink nodules | ecosystem: Host-associated > Plants > Roots > Nodule... | reverse complement strand
GCACATCTTATCTTATTTAACTACATATAATCCATTAATTCTAATAACCTAGATCCTTGCAATTAGAAGAAGTACACAATCATATAATTAAGAATTACAATCGTTAGATGAAGATGAAACGACTCATATTCTAAATTCACCAAATTAGTTTTAAAATACAACTAGGAATATGAGTGGATTGATCTTCATTTAACAACCGAGGTTTGAAATTATAGTGAATATATAAAATCCAATTTTGAATTATATATATCATATGAATGAATGGTTGGTTTGATGTTTGAAAAACATAATCTTTACAACTAAGGAGACCTTTGATTTGGTTTTAATCTGATTTTAATATACATGTATCCCCATGCATGCATGTACCTTAATTTTGGTGTTGTTTTATTGCAGTTTCTTAAGAGCTAATCACAAAGAAAGTGTACATGGTTGATATTCAGATCCCAAGCACATTTGATCCATTTGCAGAGGCTAAAGAATCAGATGCACCAAGTGCAAAAGAGTATGTGCATATTAGGATACAACAAAGGAATGGAAAAAAGAGCCTAACAACAGTGCAAGGACTGAAGAAGGAGTTCAGCTATGAGAAGATCCTTAAAGATCTCAAGAAAGAGTTTTGTTGCAATGGAAATGTTGTGAATTGCAAGGATCTCGGCAAGATTATCCAACTCCAAGGTGATCAACGCAAGAATGTTTCTCACTTCCTTATTCATGCTAGTCTTGTTAGAAAGGACAACATCAAGATTCATGGTTTTTAATCAAGATTTATTCATGTTTGTGTTTTCTATATATGCATGCTTGTAATAATCAAAGTTGCTCAAGTTTGATTTAAGACGAGAGTGTTTATTTATTAAATAAGTAAACAAAGATTTGGATTGGAATATATATTTTATTTTTTTTATAAATTGGATTGGAATATAGTGTGATTATGCAAGACACCTTCCCTCTATTTTCACCTTTCATGGCGCCAAAAATCACTATTTTTGGGGATAAAAACACATTGATGAGGACCAAAATTGCAACAAATGTGACAATAGAGGGACTAAAAGTTCGATTTTAAAAAGGGGGGTTGTTTTCACGAGTTTGATAAAATAGGGGACTAAACTGTAATTAAGCCTAATTTATTCCTCTCATCTCTCACAATAATAACTACTCTCACTTAATCTAAACTAGGAAAATCACCTTTCGTAGGTGAGTCCATACTTTATTGAATGTCCAAAATAAATTACAAGATCACTCAAAACTAGACGTTAAAGAAACCAAAAAGATAAATAAGTGAGTAGATAAGATAACCACTTAAAGCATTTTAACTTTTCACTACAAATCTATATGAAAATCTTTACATGCCTATCATATGATGCATAAAACTAGTGACATAATTGTGTGGTTTATTTAGAATAGCTTCCCTTGTTGTTGGACTCCACTCCTCATCATTGTACAAAATTCTTCATAGTTAATTCTACCATCCTGAGATACCACAATATCATAGCAAGTCAATAAAATTTGATCTTGAATTTGATGTAGCTAAAATATAGCGCGGCTAGCAATCGGAGCTAATGGACGAAAGATTAGACAGCTCATATTTCAAATTCGTGTTTTGAATCATATTCGTGAGGTTAGAATGTGAGACGTTCAATCTCCATCTGACAGAATATTATCTTGCTGCAAGTCAATAAAAATTAATTATGGATTTTAAGTAGCTAAAAACGGAAAAGTTAGCAATCAGAGCTAATAGATGAAAGATTGAGTGAATCATATTTCAAATTCATGTTTTTGAAATTGATTTGCAGGATCAGAAAGCAAGTCGTCGAATCTTCATCCGACAGCTCTGATTTTTCCGTATCAACTTCCGATATAATTTCCCTGATTGTGTCTTCGTCACCCATACCGTATTCCTTCATGGCCGTTTCCAGTTCGTCTCTTGTAATAAAGCTGTGATAGAGTCAAAGAAAAACAAGGATATATGCTCATTAAACTGATGATGACTCTCTAATCAATGTACTTCCTTATCTAGGAAAAAATGGGATTTCTAGTAATTGATCCTTGTTTTATTATTAAAACTTAAAAAAAAAAAGAAAATGAAACATATTTGACAGACATGACAATAAACTATAATGCAACTTCTAAGTCAAAAGTTGAGAATCTAAGATATTGAAGAAAGAGTAATTAAAGATAGAAATACTTGCTTACTATTGTTATTATCCAAATATTGAGCTGAGTCTTTGTAATCCTGCCAACAATTCCTCATATGTGATTGAAGATAGAAATATTGAGCTGAATCTCTTCTGGAAAGGACTGCACTGTCTATTGGTTTATCAGAAGCATCTCTACCTTCTTTAAGCCAAGGATGCTCTAATTCATAAGGATAACGAACCGATGTTGTCAGTCAACATTAATACTAATTATACTAACATTTGTGAATAAAAAAAAAAAGTCAATAGTAATTGCAATGGAAAATATTATACAGACAATGTTTTAAAAGTTTCAAGTACTTGGTGAGGCAAAAACGATAAAATTTACCTACCTAGAACTTGAGAAGCTGTGATTCGTTTGGTTGGATCTTGTATAAGCATCTTATTAACAAGGTCCTTAGCACTGTTTGATATGATTGGCCACGGAAGACTTTCAAAGTCAATACGACCTTGCAATATGGCATCAAATACTCCTTTTTCCGTCTCTAAAACAAGTATTTTTGGGAAAACTAGTCAAGCTTAATACAAGGTAATTTTAATTCCATAATGAATACACCGATGAACAAGCTGTTTTTACCTGCCCAAAATGGAGGCACACCAGAAAGTAAGACATACAATATAACTCCTGCACTCCATATATCTATTTCCTTCCCATATCTACGACGTAGAACTTCTGGCGCAACATAGTAAGCACTGCCAACTATATCCCGATATACCTTTCCTGCAAATAAATAATCAGAAAATTTTAAGTGTGTATATTCTAAAAGGAAGACAATCCTGCTCTTTAAAACGCTAAATCCTCTGAACAAAAGACAAGTAGTTGCACACAACATACTAAATATGCATGTACATGTCATTATCATGTGTGCCATATAGTTGCAGAGAAATACATATGAGAATCTATACATGGATCGTCATGGAACTAGTATAAGGAAACTGCAACAATACTAACACTTGCAAACCACTTTGAAGTTCAAGAGTTTTACGAAACCAGATAATACCAAATCTTGTAATCTATGGAATAAATGAAATGATAGATTCTGCCATTCTGGTTCATTTAATTAGGATGGCCATACGAATACATTTAATCTATCAATAAAGAAAGACCATGAATGGATAAAAATCTTACCTTCTTCAATGAAAACCGACAAACCGAAATCAGCGGCCTTGATAGTTGCCTTATCATCCTTACTAGACAACAAGAAATTTTCTGGCTTAAGATCTCTATGCATCACACCCATAAAATGACAAATATGAACAACATCAACAATTTGTCTAAAAATTGAAGCTGCAGCTCTTTCAGTATATTTCCCTTTGGAAATAATCGTATCATAAAGTTCACCACCAGCACAAAGTTCCATAACAACATGAACTGAATTTTTATCCTCGTACGCACCCTTAAACTCAACAATATTTGGTTGTCCACTCATATGCTGCATGATTTGAATCTCCCTCTTTATATCTTCCTTATCAGGTTCACTAACAAGATTACTCTTAGAAACTGATTTGCAAGCATATGTCATTCCAGTTGATTTCTTAGTACAAAGATAAGTCACACCAAATCGTCCTCTCCCTAATTCCTTACCAAGTGTGTAAATTTGCCTCACGTCTTCAAATTGTTTGCCTAGAATTGTGTTTGTATCTGACCTTTTAACAGTTGGATTTGTACTTGGAGCATGTTTGTTTGGTAATTGGTAAGGTTGTTGAGAAGGGGTGTTTGATTGATTCACAAAGGGTTCTTGATTCTTGTGATTGTGGTTGTGATTGTGATTGTGATTGTGATTTTGATTTTGATTATGATTGTGCATACCAGAAACACCAACATGTTTACGTTCTCTTTCTGATTCTTTTCTACTCAGACAAACACCCATGATTATAGCACAAAACCAAAAGGATGATATTTTTATCAGATGCAAGATCAATGCTTCAAAAAGATCAAGTAAAAGTGTGAAAAAGGGAAGGGAAAAAAAGGGGGATAAAATTCAACAGAATTATGCAGATTTATAGCTAAAAATCAAAGCTTTGGATCAAAAAATGAACAAAAATATGCATAGAGTGTGAAGAAACTATTTTTGTTTCTTGGGTGTGAAGAAACCAAAGTTTGAAACTTGATATAGAAGAGTTTCTGAGGAAAGGATCAGAATTTGGGATTAATTTAAGGTGGCTAAGAGAAAAAGTCTGAAGTATGAATGGAATTAACAAAAAAGGAAAGAACAAGCAACCTTGAACCGAGTGAAATGTTAGATTTGGATTCATATGTCAGAATATGTTTTTAAAACGTTTGAGGTTGTATAAAACAATGTTGTGGTAGGACATTAATATCCTTACATGAGAATCCAAGAAAAGCTTCATTTTTTTCTCAGGTGGATCCACTACCCCATTTGATCCATATGTAGAAAAAGAACAAAAATCATTTAACCTAACAACTTTGTTAATGTTTCAGTCAGAAAGAAAAACTTCATTCAAGTTAAGAATCGGACATCCTCTGTGTGCAGCTACAAAACTAATCCTTTTGAGTCGGATAAAAATTGTTTAATTATTACCATTATTTATAGAATGGTGTATAAATATTGCATATACGAATACTCTTTTTTTAAAAAAAAAATTACATATAGATATTAGGCAAATGCTAACATGTGCTCTTAGTATATAAGATAACCACTCAAGCAGAGCTTTTTAAATTTTCACTGCCACAAATCTATATTAGAATCTTTACATGCCTATGATATGATTTATAAAACTTTTGAAAGCCTTTTCTCACAAACTAAAGAAGTTTAATCCTTTTCACTTGCTGGTCTTGGCTGTAGGAGACGTAAACTAGTGACATTATTTTGTGCTTTATTTAGAATAGTTTGCCTTGTTGTTGGACTCCACTCCTCATCATTGTACAAAATTCTTCATAGTTTATTCTACCATCCTGAGATACCACAGCATCATAGCAAGTCAATAAAAATTGATCTTGGATTTGATGTAGCTAAAAGATTGTGCAGCTAGCAATCGGAGCTAATGGATGAAAGATTAGACGTCTCATATTTCAAATTAGTGTTTTGAATTTGCGAGGTAAGAATGAGAGACGTCCAATCTTCACCCAACATCTCTGATTTAAGGTTTACAGATTGCACCATTTTTATACTAAAGCAAATCCAGGTAAAAAAAACATATAGACTTACATTATCCGTATCAACTTCCGATATAATTTCCCTAATTGTGTCTTCGTCGCCCATACCGTATTCTTTCATGGCTGTTTCCAGTTCATCTCTTGTAATAAAACTGTGATGGAATCAAACAAAAACAAGGATGTATGTTTGTTAAAGTGATGATGAGTCTGAAGCCAATGCACGTGTTTATCTAGGGAAAAAAAGGATTTCTGGTAATTGATCCTTGTTTTATTATTAAAACTTTTTAAAAAACACAAACATGAAACATATTTGACAGACATGGCAATAAACCATAGAGCAAATTCTAAATCAAAAGTTGAGAATGTAACTGATTGAAGAAATAGTAATTGAAGATAGAAATACTTACCCACTATTGTCTTTATCAAAATATTGGAAGGCCTTGTAAAGATGCTCATCTCTTTCTAACCTGTGTCTATGCATTGTTGCAGTGATGAATTCTATGTAGTCAATTGTTCCATTTCCATCTACATCAGCCTATATTTAAGCAAAGGAATATAGTTTTAGAAGAATTAACACACACACAAAAAGATAACAAAACAAATCATGTAAATCAGCAATGGCTTACAGCTTCCATAAGCTGCCGCACTTCCGCTTCAGTAAGCTTTGAGCCGAGTCTTTGCAATCCTGCCCTTAATTCCTCATATGTGATTGTACCACTTTTGTCAGTGTCCATGTTCGTAAACATTGCCTTCAAACCTTGGATCTCTTCTGATGAAAGATTCTCAGCAATTACCTAAAAGAAACATTAGGCGAATATTTTTATATCTCTCAGTGTAAATTTATTGAGTGAAACAGAGATTAGGCCTATTTAGACTAACTTATTTGAGTTTATTTACTGACATAAACACTTGCGATACTGTTTAGGAAAGCTTATGGAAACAGCTTATGACATGTGCATAAGTTGTTTTCATCTTATTTCCATAAGCTCTCTAGGATAGCTTATGAAAACAACTTTACTAGATTATATGAAAATAATTAGACTTTATTTCATCTTTTTGGGTATAGAAATAGCTTATACATAAGTTCTTATATGATAATCGCTTATGCTATAAAGGTTTAATAAGTTGTTTATCTAAACATAATTTGTCTTAAAATTAGCCTTTAATAATTTTTAGCTGTTGATCCACATAGAAAGCAGTAACAATATGTCATTTAATAAAATAAGCATAAAACAACACTCTGATCTCTTCATTAGATAGTGACTGGACTAACCTTGAGGGCGAGTTTTTTTAGTTTATTCATCGCTCTGAATTGCTTCATTCTGGAAAGGACTGCACTGTCTATCGGTTTGTCGGAAGCATTTCCACCTTCTTTAAGCCAAGGGTGATCTAATAATCCATACAATACATATGAGTCCATTAGTAAAAAACTTACAAAACATTAGCCAAAGAAAATTCATAAGGATAATGCAATGACGTTGTCAGTCTATAGTAACACAAATGTTTGTGATTATAAAAAAAAAAAACAAGAGTAATTGCGATGGAAAATATTATACAGATGATGCTTTAAAAGCTTCAAGTACTCGATGAGGCAAAAACAGAATAAAAGTTTCCTACCTAGAACCTGAGAAGCTGTGATACGTTTCTTTGGATCTTGCATAAGCATCCTACTAACAAGATCCTTAGCACTGTTTGATATACTTGGCCATGGACGACTTTCAAAGTCAATATGACCTTGCAATATGGCATCGAATATTCCCTTTTCCGTCTCTAGAACAAGTATTTTAGGGAAAAATCAGTCAAGCCTAGTAAAAGGTAATTATCATTCCATAATGAAACAGCTAATGAACCAGTTGATTTTACCTGCCCAAAATGGAGGCACACCACTAAGTAAGATGTACAATATAACTCCTGCACTCCATATATCTATTTCCTTCCCATATTTACGGCGTAGAACTTCTGGCGCAACATAATAAGCACTGCCGACTATATCCCGATATACCTTTCCTGCGAATAAATAATCAAAAAAGTTTAAGTGTACATATTCTAAAAGGAAGACAATCCTGCTCTTTATTATGATAAATCCTCTGATCAAAAGACAAGTAGTTGCCAACATACTACATATGGATGTCATGTGTGTCATATGGTTGAAGAAAAATCACATATGAGAATTTCTACATGGAACTAAAACAAGCAAATTGCAATAATACTAACATTAGCAAACCAATTTAAAGTTCAAGAATTTTATGAAACCAGATAATACAAATAAATGGAATGACAGATTCTGCCGTTCTGGTTCATTTGATCAATCATGTCATGTTAGTATTTCTGAGTAATTAATTAGGATGGCCATGCAAATACATTTAATCTATCAAGTTCATTCCTATCTTCATATCATTTCTGACAGTGAAAATGAATGGAAAATGATGGTAGCATTGACTTTCTTTATTTCCCTAAGTTCGATGTCATTCATTTTCTTTATCTCCCTAAGATTGATGCGTAATTTTTCATTAATTCAATGTGCATGCCCCTACTACATCACATGATGCAGCTGCAATATTGCGATCCGCAATCGCAATGCTGCCATTGCTGTGTTTCTGTGACCACCGGAGAATCCACATTGCAACACTACAATGCATTAGGTGCAACGGACAATAAATTATAGTAAATTACTTTTCATGTTCATAACACTGCATAACCATTGTACTAAAGATCATGGTAATTTGTTTAACCGTAACTCTTGACAAACAGGGTATAATGATGACAATTATTGTCAATGCATTGCAGCTAAATTAAAATTTCAAGATTATGCTACAGTTCACATACTTCACATTCTATAATTCCCAAATATTACTATAACTTTCAAGATACAAGAAAGAAAAACCAATAAATGAATAAAAAAGTAAACCTTCTTCGATGAAAACCGACAATCCGAAATCAGTGGCCTTGATAGTTGCCTTATCATCCTTACTAGACAACAAGAAATTTTCTGGCTTCAAATCTCTATGCATCACACCCATAAAATGACAAATATGAACAACATTAACAATTTGTCTACAAATTGAAGCTGCAGCTCTTTCACTATACTTTCCCTTAGCAATAATCCTGTCAAAAAGTTCACCACCAGCACAAAGTTCCATAACAACATGAACTGAATTTTTATCCTCATAAGCACCTTTAAACTCAACAATATTTGGTTGTCCACTCATATGTTGCATGATTTGAATCTCCCTCTTTATATCTTCCTTATCAGATTTACTAACAAGTTTCCTCTTTGAAATTGATTTGCATGCATATTTCAATCCAGTTGAATTCTCAGTACAAAGATAAGTCACACCAAATTGTCCTCTTCCTAATTCTTTCCCAAGTGTGTAAATTTGTTTCACATCCTCAAATTGTTTACCAAGAATTGTGTTTGCATTTGATCTTTGAACAATTGGTTTTGGACTTGGGGCATGTTTGTTTGGTGATTGGTAAGGTTGTTGAAAAGGGGTTTTTGATTGATTCACATAAGGTTCATGATTCTTGTGATTGTGATTGTGATTATGATTATGATTATGATTGTGATTGTGATTATGATTGTGCATACCAGAAACACCAACATGTCTATGATCTGGCTCTGATTCCTTTTTACTCAAACAACCACCCATGATTATAGCTCAAAATCAAAAGGCAAAAAGATGAGATTTTTATAAGAATCAAGATCAAAGTTTCAAAACCCAGATCAGAATTCAACAAATTATGCAGATTTATAGCTAAAAATCAAAGCTTTAGATAAAAAAAATTGAACAAAAATATGCAGAGTGTGAAGGTATTTTTGGTTTTCTGGGTATGAAGAAACCAAAGCTTGAAACTTGATATAGAAGGGTTTGTGAGGAAAGGATCAAAATTTGTGATTAATTTAAGGTGGCTAAGAGAAAAAGTCTTAAGTATGGAATTATTAACAAAAAAGGAAGAACAAGCAACCTTGAACTGAGTCAAATGTTAGATTTGGATTCATGTGTCAGAATATGTTTTTAAATGTTTGATGTTTTGTTCAAAACAATGTTGTGGAAGGACATTAATGTCCTTGCCAGAGAATCCGACAGAACCTTCATTCTCATTTCTTACGTGGACACTAATATCCATTTGATAGAAATTCTATATGAATCATCTTGATAAATGACCAGATAGACTAGTAGTTACAATATAGGGACTAAAATGAAATTGTGCCTTAATTTATATCAATTTTATTAAAATAACAGAAAATTTATATGAAAATTGTATTGAACCGACAATAAGTTATTGGGTTATCTGTAAATATCATCGACCAGTTATGAAGATGGTCCACCTTTGCACTCATCCTTAATTTGATACATATAAATAAATTTGTCTGATGTGCATAAATGCACAATTTGTTTTTCACTGCTTAGGGTCTGATTGATAAGATTAAGAAATGAGTTTATAGCTTATAGCATATAAGCTTTTATGGTCTTGTCAAAAAAAATGCTTTTATGGTTAAATCTTATCACATATAATTTGTTCAGACCTTGCGTTTATTTCTTGGTACACCTTGTACGGGGAATAACGCTTTCATGTGGTAATATATTTTATTTTAGCCTCTTTAAAAAATAAAAAAAAACTTATTAATCCAATGATAAAAGGATTGTCCAAGGATTAACCACTAAATGTCTCGTGTTTAAACGAAAAAACTCTATACATTCAATCTTGTTTTAGTCAGCACTTATTATTGCAAATTATTATCTCACTCAATCACTTGTGCACCATAAATTTGAACAAAATGGCTTTGTCGAACAGATTTGTTGACTTGAATAAAAACGACTTTATCTATGTTTTAATTTTAAATTAAATTTCTTTCAAAAAACAATTTTTTTTGAAGGAAAAAAACAATAAACTTATTTATTTATTTTTTGCGCAATTAAATTGTCTCTTCCAATGATTTTCATATCCACTTATTTAAGGAAATATATTATGAACGTAGTATTCGGTAGAGTTTATAATATTATTCAAGGAAAATGATTTGATTCGTTTTCTAGAGTTGCCAATATGAAATATTGTCTAATACGGTGTGGAAAATATATTATGTAAAAAAACTCTTTCTCTTTTTATTATTATGTTAGATTCCGAGTCAAAGATCAAAACTCATCATCATTTATTTAAAGGTCTCAATTCACCTACCACTTAAACTAATACATTATTGATTATTGGTAAGAATCAAATGCTCTAATTGTGGTGGATCGATAAAAGGAGATATTTCTTGTAAATATAGAAACTAGGTATAGTCATTCATCTGGTAAGAAATTAAATAAAGAATTTTCTATTAACTTGTGTGTATCAATTTCTTAAATATTTTAATAAAAATATTGATTCAAATTTTCTTTCCAAACCAGAACTTCTAATTTTTATTAGTGTCATTAAAATTGTTTCTGTATCTTTCTCATCACTTTTATTTTTTGAGGGAGTCTTTCTCATCACCTTATATAACGGGAGAAAATAACATGTCAATTAAGGATTAAGGATTAAGGAACCCATGATCTGCTCTGCTGACCGATTCAGAGATGCATCTACCACACTACACATATGAAACTCATCATCTTTCAGTTCTTAATTATTTATCTTAGTTTCAGTCTCTTATAATGCTCAATTTTTTTTTATCTTTGTTTTTCTAATTTTTTCTATAACAATGTACACTTTGTAAGTTATGTCTTGAAAGGGTTCATACCCTTCTTAGAAAAACACAAGTTACACAAAAGAAATTAAAATTTACAACTAGATAAAGACTCCTACAATCACATGACATATCTGTGGATAAAATATTAAGCCAATAAAATACTAATCATATGGTTGATGATTGTGATGATGTCATGATTCATAGCATGAAAAACATGATAATCAAATAGTAAAGTCCTTCCCTCAAAAAAAAAAAAATAGTAAAGTCCTAGGACCCATGTGACACGTAAATAAGGAAAACGTGTGTACGTACCAGCAACTCAAACTCATGAAGAAAACGTACCACGACGACCAAGACCAACTTTGCTAAATGGCAAGAACACGGTTTAAATTTCATTTTTCCTTTTGTGATTTAATCACACACTTTTTTGTATAATTAAATTAAATAATGAATAATAGCTGTTTCGGATTTTGAATTTAGACCAAGGCCCTGTTTGAATAACCAGTTTATATAGATGTTTATAGCATTAATAACATTAGAGCTTACATCATAAACTCTTATACTTGATAAGCTATTTATGTTTGGATATGTACACTAAAAAGTACTTACATAAATTGAAGTGTTTGGATATGACATTACATAAACAATTATCGAAATTTTAAATATTATTAATTTAACAAAAAATCAAAGAATCGAATCACAATTATTAAGATTTTTTTTATGATATAATTAATCAAGATGTAAAAAACAATATTATAATATATTAATTATATATATATATATATATATATATTATATAGTATAATCAATATTCGTCCTTAAAAAAAAATATTAATATTCATATAAGACAACCATATACTCCATATAGATATTAGTGTACAGTTTGTTAACAAAAAGACAAGTTAAATTTGTTTTTTTATTCAGTTTCATTTTATTACGTAACAAAATAATAATAAAAATCTTCCTTAAAAAAAACTAATAAAAATCTTAGTTATGTGTGTTACTTTAGTAAGATAAGTATATAATAATTTTGTTAATCGTTACTCATGTACCGCCAAAATAACTAACATTATAATTAAAATATATGTTTTGAAAAAGTGGATCCGGAGAGAATCGAAGGAGGTTACATAAATTCATAAGCTCCTTGTTAAGCCGGAGGGTAAGCTGAAAATCTAGGCTTATTAAAATATAGCATAAGCAGCTTATGAAACTATGATAAACTATTTTTATTTATTTGCCCAAACACCTTTAAAAAGGCTTATGAGAGTAGATAAGCCACATAAGCTTAAAATAAGTCAATTCAAACGGGACCCAAAGAGAATACATAAAGATGTTCGTTTATTAATTATTGTATAAAAAAAATATTTGACCTAAGAAAACATATAGTGAATAATTAAACGAAATCGTAAATTCCAAAAGAGTGATATATAATTCGATGGTGTTAGTGATGCTCTTTTTTTGTTCGTGGGTGGGTTTTTTGGTCACCTCATGTGTTCCATTCTCTAAGTGCATTAGTTATCTTCTATATATATATATGTTTTCCATTAAAAAAAAGAGTAGCAAATTAGCCAAAACCACGTTTGCAATGGCAATGGTCTTACAATTATATATTCAATTTCCAAGTTTTGTAAGCCAAAAAAGAACATTGCTATCAAGTTATTTTTAACTTCTCGAGTCCGTTTGGTTGATTGAGTTCCTAAAGCAACATTTATTCTTTTTCTAAATTATTTTAGTTTTGTTTTGTTCTGGATTTGATTGGTGAGTACAACAAAATCAACTCATCATAATCAATTTCTGGCACTATTTTGTTTTTTCATCAAACCAACAATTTATTTTTATCAACGAAATCTTTTTACCAAACTAGTTTTTTTACTACAAGAATAATTTCTTTAAAAATTAACCAATATACACACATTTTGTTTATCAAGAGCCACACATCTTTAAATTTTCATTGCATCAGGAGATATAAGTAAGAGAAAAGAATCACTCTTTGACAAACACAAAAAATACTTTTAAATTTTCCTCTTTTTTAGAGCGAAGGTTTTTGTCTTTTAAAACTTTTTTTGTTCTGCATTTTTCGAAAATGAAAAACCTAGAATAAATTCTTCAGTTTCGGATTGTTCTGTGGTTTTTACAAATGAATTTGATTTTTTATATATATGTTTATTAAGAGGTAGTTTATAAAATAAAATAAAAAAATCACATGGTTCGTGGAGTATAGAAAGCAACTTAAAGGGTGCGAAGTATAATCTTACCTTTCAATTGTGTACTTGTCCAAATGCCCAAAAGGCCTAAACCAACTACTATGCAACCCACCTACCATAATTTGAAAATTGCTTTTTTCACATTCAACTTTTATTAAAAACACATGGAAAATATGTTTCTGCCTTCAACAGTAGTTAATTACCGTTGTGTCTTTTCAGACTGCAGTTAACTATCGCTGAGTCAGCTGCGGTTAACTGGAGTTGGCTCAGTTGCCTTAAGCCCAGTTCCTTGCAGATCATCAATTGTGATTTTATGCATTTCGATCGAAAAATCAAAATAAATCGAGGCTTATTTGAAATGTTACGAAACTTTGCAGATCATTTATATGTATTTTTATATAGCTACTCAATTTGAAACTGATGAGAATCAAACCCGACACTTTAATGAGGAGAACACTTCAAAATCATATGCCAACACAACCAGTATTTTAAGTTATTTATTGTAAATAAGTCACTAAGAGTGTCGTTAGAATGTATAATTCATACAAACGACAATAGTTTTCCTATAAACAATTAATTTAATTTAACATTTATATCTTTTAGATAAAAATTAACTGTGATATAATAATTATAATTTATTATAAATATATTTAAAGAAACAAATATATGTTAAAGATATTAGTTTTTCTTTAAATATTGTCGACATAAAAAATAGAACAATCATAATTTACCGGTTATAATAATTTTATACTTTATTGTTTTCGCGTTATATTTTTAGAAAAGAGTATGTAAAGAGAGTCTTTTTTTTTTGAATTCGGGGTTCGAACCCGAATATTGCATATATTATGCATTGTCCTTAGCAACTGAGTTAAACTCACGAGATAAAGAGAGTCGTTTGAGCATACAATTTATAAATATGAATTTTTTGGTCATTAATCAATTATTAATTTTTTTATATCTCCTCAAAAATTAACATATCTAAAGTTGGGAAGCCCAAACTTGTTTCTAATAATCTCTAGCCTAATACTATATATTAGGGAATTCATCCCACGAAGTGAAACCATTTTCGGTTAATCCCAAATTTAAAAGTTGATCAGCACATGAGTTTCTCTCTCTATAATTATGGGTAACAATAAAATTCATGTCTAAATCTCACTAAAAAGTTAAACCATATGTTTCTTATACACCAAGAAACTATAAAACTTGAAAGAAAGCAAGCATCACGATTCTTGAATCTGTTTCAAACCACAAACTATTCCAATTGAGGCAATTTTTATGGCATCATAGCAGCATAAAGTTCTGCCAAAATAGCTGAGCCAGACCCTAGGTTTTGAATTAGTACTCTTTGACAAATTCTTAACTCCTTGATTGTTGAACGTGTACCAGTTATAAGCTTCATGTAAGCCTTATTTTTCACTATATATCCAATGAAATAGTTATTTTGATCCTAAAAACAAACCACACGTTAACCACGTATTCCAATTCTCTTACAATCAGTTTGCTTCTCACTAATTAAATTACACTACCCACTCCTTGGTTCTAACATATGTGATTATCATTTCTCTCCTTGGTTCGATTACCTATGGGTTCACGAACATCACAAATTCAGTTCCAACCATGTTCTTTCCCAAATAAAACAATTATTGGTTGAACCTTTTCATTCCATTCTCAAAATTGGTGAAAGTCTTGAGCTATTTTCGTTTTTCCTACGCTACTAAAAAAACAAAAATTAGTGAGGGATATTTAACGAGGGAAAATGTGAAATCCCTCTCTAATCCCGTCACTAAATTTTGCGACCAAAGAATTTGTGAGGAATTTCATTTTTTCCGTCACTAATTTCCCTCGCTAATTTTGCTTTTTCTAGTAGTGCTAAACCAGTCACACATTGTAGAATTGCGACTGCACCTCCGTTCACTGTTGGAACTAATTTTTGCATATTAGGTTCACAAAATGCAGGTCTACGTGCGTTTTCAAAAGTCAGATTGTAAAAATGATATCTAGAACAAGATAAATTATGGTCTCGGTGCAGACACGGATTTTGGGACTCAAAGTTGTAAACTATGTAAGTGACTAATTACTTCAAGTAAAAAAATAATTTTTATAAAACATGAAAATCAAAATTGGTAAATTAGAGATGATTTAGATGATAGTGGATGTCCTTATAAATTATGTTTGTATGATAAGTATATTAAATTTGTTTGACCAAAAAAGGAAGTATATTAAATTTGCTTTTTTTTTTTAAGTAGCCTAGTGGCTAGAGCTCACACAATTTAATTGTGGAGAAGTGGGGTGTCCGAGGTTAGAACCCCGGCCCCTGCATATAATATGCAATATCCCTATAATATGCAAAATACCCCCAAGTAATTTCGCTGCCCTCTGATGGAAGGAGGGATATTTTTGTCACTTCACGCCAAACTTTGCTGAGTCAATGTGCCACATCAGCTAATCTAGTGACGTGGCAGTGATTAAGTGGAGGGAAGGACCAGCTTTTAAATGATTAAATTTTGGGAGGGTAAAATGTCATGACTAAGGAATACAGGGACCATTTTTTGAATGGCCCCTATTTACAGGGATTAAACACATATAAAAGCCTATTCTTTATAATATGTTAGATTTTAACCACTAGTATTTCTTTCTAGCATGTTAGATTTTGATATTCTTAAAAATAAAACATAATAACTAGATTAATTTAGTTGAATGTGTAGAGTTAAGAGATGTTTTCCAACAAAAAAAACATATATCATGAAGAAATAAAAAATTTGATGTAATACTCATTTTTTCTCCTAATTATTTCACCCAATCAAACTGAATAAATTTAGTATGTCCACAAATAATAAATAAAAGTAAGAAAGAAGGTTGACTACTAAAAAATTTAACAATAATGCTAGCATCATACCACTTTATGTGAGGTTTATTTTTAAAGTGGAGTGATCTGTATATATTTCACCTAATAATAAGTGAATGTTAAAAAGACTAAGCTAGTGTTGCTAAGAATACATGTCAAACTAGTTACAAACCCGTGCTTCGCACGGGTTCAATAACGTATTTAATAAAAAATTTGTTCGGGAAGATAAATGTTGAAATTACAGAACATTGCTATTCATCGTAAAATATTTATCAAATCATTAGAAGAGTGCATATTTATTTCGTTAGGCGAGGAATTGGACATAATAATGAAGATGAAAATAATTGGAACCAATGAAGGAACCAATAATGTGTAAATTATGGTTACATACTAGCCTAAATTATAAGAGGGAGTGCCACTGTTATAGAGTTTTTCAAAAGGGATTACTACATATATTTACATCAGACAAAGTCAATCTAAGAAGTAGCATCACTGAGTCAAGATAATCTAGTCTAGCATTAGAGCTAAGGCGATTTGTCACAAGTGTGGACCATGAACTTTGAAGATCTATTTGGGAACGACTTGAACGTGCATAATTTTAGGTGGTCTCTCTATATTAAAGATTAATATACCGCCTACGTCTAATTTTCTTTTCCGACAAAAGTTGAACCATTGGCCTCCTAAACACTTTTCGTAGCTTGCTCTTTCCGCAGTTATCAAGCGACACTTGTACCTTTTTTGAGCTAGATTGTCGATTAGTGTTATCGTTTTCCGCTTTCCTTTGAGAATTTGTCCTTGATATCTCATTCGGGAAGTGCTAGGAAAGAAACAAATTGCAATGTTAATTAGATATTATGTGCAAAATGATTGTAGTATAATTATTTTAAGGTGACGATAATAAAAGGCTACATCAAATTGTTTATTTCGCACGGGTTGAATACTGTATTTTTAAAAATCTTTGTTATAAAGGAGAAATGAGCAAATTAAGGGAAATAGCTGCATCTCTTAAAAAATTGTTGCCCTTCATAAATGTGAAAATCAAGCAAGCATATTGCACAAATTTCAGCTATATGTACATTTCTAAAACATTTACCAAAGCATTATAAAGAGACTGCAAGTGTCATAGACCAAACAAAAAGGGATTTTTGTCAATATTTACATCAGACAAAATGAAAAGAACAAATGGCATCCCAAAGCCAAGATAGTTTACGATTAAGTCCAAAGTGATACGCCAAAATAGTAGAAGTTCAAATAGTTCAGCAGCAAAGATCTACTTTGAAACAACTCAAACGTGCAAGTTCTTCAGTGACTTTTCGAGATCAAAGATGAGCTTACCACCTTCTTCCATCACACGTTCTCTACAGAAATTGAACCACTGCCCACCCAAGTATTTTTCATAGCTTGCTCTTTCAGCGGTAATGAGGCGACACTTATACTTTCTCTGTGTATGGTCATCAATAAGAGTGATTGTTTTGCGCTTTTCTTTCGGAATTTTTCTTGACACCTCGTTTGGGAAATGCTATACAGGAAAATAACTGCAATATTAGTCTAATGCATATTAACATGGATAAGATATATGTGAATATAGTTACTTATAATTTATAAAATAAAGGTAGCATAACTGATTTTAAGCTAAAGAAAGTATATCATGACTTCTAATTTATCTTCCTATAAAGTCTAGATAAATGCATGCATGTGCATTATATGTACCCTGTTGACCAATTAACATTGTTGAAACAAATGGAAATTAAGCATCACTCCCGCATGTGCATCTATAGCTAGCATCATTTGGCATTGATGTCTTCGAACATTTGATGCAACTCTCATAATACCATCCAAACTGGTTAGGATTGAATTTAGTTGTTTTCCAAATAGTGATGCGGTATGTATCCTAACACAAATTATGCACAAGTAATAAAGAATAGTGCAATATGTATTTTTAATTTGTGTGTAAAAAAACTCAAAGCATGTTTGTGCATAAAAAAACAGACCTTAACTAAGTTTATAAATTCAGCAATTGGTCTAACTTGAGATAGATTGGAAAAATCGTTGTACGAAGTACGTTGAGCAAAAGCCAAACTCTAACTTAAGTTTTGACTAAAGTTTTGACTCTGCGCTTGAGAAGTGTTAAGGTCACGACAAAAATTCAAGGAACATGGTCAAAAAACAATAAAATCAGATTTTTAAATAATAAGTTACTCTAACACTGTATTGTGAAATCATAATGCAAACTTACTAAGTCTTAAACTTCTCAACAACCGAATGATGTAGGTTGAAGAGCAGCTGACCAATTGTTACATATATTTGGGTTGTCATTGACAACAAAATGGAAGCAAAGAACTCAAGGTAAATAGATGGTAAATGGTAAAGCTACGAAGTATTTTTCCCATAGTGTTACATCAATTATATTCTCTCTGCATAAGGAAAAACATCTTTCAGGTCATTATCAAACTTATACAAAATCCTATCATCTAATGCTGACAAATTAGAAAATAATACCTTTTATCTTTCAACACAATGTTCGTACATGGTTTCTTTCCAGTCCCAATTGGCGTTGTCTTGACAATCTCATGAAGAAGCCCGATGATTTCTTAAAAAGAAATTAGATCTATAAGAACATTATAATTGGAGAAAACACATAAATAAATTAAAGCACATAACTATACCATATAAAACACCAGTTTTGAAATTTCCATCTTGAATTTCCTTAATTCATGAGTAAGAACGTTAGTAAACTTGTCATACTTCTGCACCTTTGTACCAGAACCAAAAACAACCTTAAAGGGATTAAATGCAATGTCGTTATCAAGCACATGACAATTATACAATGTATAAGTCTTTGATGAGTAAAACCGCAAGTGCACGGTTCTACCGAAGTAGTAAAAAGAGAGTATCGTTCCAACAGGGAGTTGTTTAACTTAAATAACTTTTAGAAGATGATTAGAAGAAAGTTCAGTTTGTAAAGATTGAACTTTTACGGTTTTAAAAGATTAATAATAAAAAGCGTCTTGGGATTATTGGTTCATCATAATAACAAACCCTTCACAAACAAACCCTAAACCTAAACTTTATATTCGACCTACTTTCTAAAGATAAGATTCTTTCGAAGTCAGTGAGTGTGTTCCTCTAGCAACCACGCCTATTCTCATGGTTTATTGCTATTAGAATCCTTGAAGAACAAAACTTTATATGTCTCAAGGTTTGCTAGACTATTCTCATGTTTGGCAGCCCTTGTCTAATTTCACTTGTTCCAATATCAAAGCTCCGCTGTCGCATTATGAATTGATATTTGAGATGATGAATTAACAAGTACTAACCCTCCGTTGTCGCATTATGAGTTTGGTATTTGTTAATTCATTATAAAAACAATGAAATAGATTAGAAAGGAGATTTATATAAAATTAGGGTTTATGACTTGGTTTGATTAGGATTATGTCATTAGACTTATCCAACAATCCCAAGACAAGAAGAGTCTACTCACTCATGTTCATCGTAGACATAGAAGAGAAGAAGA
>Ga0228710_1005555_pt1 | contig 19547 bp, 10 predicted proteins | sample MedpolnodulmetaG_FD_177995 | JGI IMG/M metagenome (GOLD analysis project Ga0228710, IMG submission 177995) | Root nodule microbial communities from Medicago polymorpha collected in Santa Monica, California, United States - pink nodules | ecosystem: Host-associated > Plants > Roots > Nodule... | reverse complement strand
TCAATTAAACCCCCTGAATTTAAAATTATGCAAATATACTTGATCTCTTCTAATCAGAATGATGATTTCCAACAAGTAGCAACTGTGACAATGAGATTTGAAGATACTTGCAAGCACTCGAATGCTCAAATCATTAAGACAGCAAACTGTGAGAGGTTAAGGGATATATAATGTGTACCTTGTGGTGAGGTGGTGACTCTTATAGGCATGAACGTAGAGTCTGATGGAATAATGAGGAAGTCGTTCGATCAACGCCCATCAATGGGTCAACGACGTGAGATAGGAACTATTGGACAGTTACATGATCAAAGGATACGAAGCTCACGGTTGATGTGGTTTGAAGGAGACTAAGGGGTCCACATGTTTGGACTTGGAGCGTTTGGACCTAAGTGTTGAGCATGGCCATTCGAAGGAGTAGGTTTTGACTATTACTTTTTCCATCCTATGCTATTCTTGCGCGTCCTATAAAATTTCCAAAAATGCCCATGGGTTTTCGGATTATAAAATCTGAAAACATCCAAACTGACTTCGGATTTTATAATTTGAAATATGCTTATGTATAATCAACAATCAGAATCTCTCACATTTCAGCAGTTTTGAATTTTTCTTTTAAAAACAACCAAAAAATAAAGTAAAAAATGATAAAAAAAAACCCCTATAAAATAAAATCATAAAAGTACCACAAAAAAAATCTTAAAATCAAATTAAACTAATGCCAATTTTTTCGGAATTTTCTGAGAATACGAAAAAAATAAAAAAAAATTAAAAATGGGTCTAAACGATGGGATTTTGGATTTTGAGTGGCGGAGTCCCATAAGAAGTTGCTTCTACGAAAGTCTTGATCCTTGTTTTTTTTCTTCTAGGAAAGTTTCGAAGCAATATGATAAGTAGCCCGAAAACCGGATTTTTGACTAAGAACAACTAACAATGACCTAAAACAGAAGGATGAGAGGTAGGAAGATTAATATGGTCCTTAAACAGGTTATCCATGTTACAAACAGACTCAAAATTTGTGTTGATATTCGGTTTATATAATCTAAGCTGCTTTTCCCTTGAAAAAGGGTGTTTAGGGGGTGTTCGAATTCTATAATTCGAAAAAAGCAAGGAACGCGCCCTATTTTTTTTGTTTTCCGATTATTAAATCTGAATTGGTGAAAAACTCATTTTTTTTCACCCCATAACAAAGGAAAAATTCAGTTCGGATTCTAAAATCCGAAAATCTCAAGGGCATTTTCAAAAAGAAAAAAAAAGGGCGCCCAAAAAATGAGTAAGGTGAAAAAAGTAATAGTCGTAGGTGTTTGCTCAGTAGGTATTTCTTGTGGCAAAATAGTATTTGAGCCTCGTAAGCTTCGGGTACGGGCCTTTGGCCACTCCAGAACAATACCCTTATATATTTTGTTTAAAAACCTTGAAATTTTGTTTTTTGCACCACCAGCTCAAAAGGTCAAAGAACGCAAAAACTTGAACCCCGAGGCTAGGTTTATGGACTTCAAGCAGTTGCAACTTGCAACTTTGTATCAAATTGGTTTTATATTTGCTGTCAAATGTCAATGAATAAGTCAGAAATGCGTAAAACAAATTTATGGCATTTGAACGCAACCAAAATATGTCTTTTATAACATGTAAATCTTTATTCATCCTTCTATTCTTTTTTTTTTTTAAGAAGCCAAAATGAATTATATTATTATGAAACCCCATTCTTCTCACACAAGATGTACTAGAGATACGATACAATATCAACAACATTACAGAAAGCAAAGGATCAAAAAGGAAAAACATACTTTCTATAAATATCATTAGATGCTACATCTCTATTTTAGGACCTCTAAAAGACCATTGAGATGATCGATACATACTCCAATAAATTAATTGAGTGATATTAGTTAAGTCACTCTCATATTTGTGTCTCAATGATAATATTATGTATCTTACTTCGATGTTATACTTTATTATATGCTCTTCTTCGGTTAAACGTCCAACATGTGCATGATTTGTGACTCAACAATATGATCAACCAAATGATGGTTGTGAATTCCACATTCTAAGTTCTAACTATGAATCCTTAACAATCCTTTGGTGGCCCAACAATTCTGGTATTCAAAAAAAATCTCTGTTTCTGATGAGATATTTCAGAAATCACACATGATAAATTTCTGTTCCTAAACATACAATGACATACAAGAAAATAATGTGCTCAAATTTGCCTATACAATATGAATCTTATGCTACACAGACACCTTAATGATGCCAGCATTCAAGAAACTATGAAAAATGTATTCTGTCAGCTCATTTGCCTAGGAGAGTTGCCCACATTACTCTCAGTATGTTGAGAATCAATTTGAACTTGATGAGTGGCTGCAGATGATTGATCTGGCAGAACCGCGTCCTCGGAACCGCCATTCTGTTGATTCAACTGAGCAAGCCATCTTCTCCTCCATTTCAAGATCTCTATAAGAATACATGCTCCACACATTACAACTCCAAACCCAGCAAATGTAGCAAGTAGGATTGCCAAAACAGCTCCCATTTTAGTCTGTCACAGTGCCATTTCAAATAAATGTATTAATATATTAACACACTTCATATTAGAAAGATTTTGATCAAGCAAGTTCCTTTTCTTTATCCACAATAATTCTTTTTTTGTTTTTGTTTTAACCCTCCTTCCTAGAGGAAGGAGACCCTGGTAATTCGGAGTTTAGCTGGGAGGTAAGTAAAGTCTGTCTGATCAATATTCAGCTCATCGACCATGGATCTATTGCTCTAATAAAAAATACTCGATAACTATATAGTTTCCAGATAGAATTTCTTACCAATTTGAAGAAAAGATGTCCACAAAGAACCACCAAACAAAACTGCATGGTTCCATAAATCCAAACATGATTTCTCCTCACTAAGAATAATTTGAAGCAATTAATGTGAATTGTACAATACCATAAGAAAGTAATTCAACTTGTGGAATTAGAAAAGGCCTCACCCATGGTTGTAGCTGTCATGCTTGCAAGAAGGCCAAGTATACAAGAAAAGGGAAGGGACATGGCAATAGCACTAGATCCCATATCTGAAACCTGTCCATCAATAACAAGGAGAATTTCATATTGGCTATGGAAAATATTGTCTTAGAGTCTATTAAGCATGGACACAAATACAGATACGTCGACACGACACTCACCGACACGTCAACACACTGACAAGTGCTAGACACAAATGAGAAGTGTGTAGGTGATACATAGGTTAGAGTAGTTAAACTTACAAGAAGCTGCTCAAGAAAACAAAAGTAAGCCAGCATGTTGACAATGACAAGAATGGGGGCATCCTGCCAAACCCTGTAAAATTTTGCATTAGTTTGTTGTGCCTTGTTGGTACAACCCTTATCGAAAAGCTCATCAATGAAACAAGATATAAAATGAGGGAATAGGCAAATTGTTCATCGAAATTATAAGTGTCTGTCAAAATAGTCCTTATATTAACTTATACCATCAAGGACTATGACGTGCAATGTTAACTGAAGATGCGACCCCTCCACATTGATTCAAATCAATATGCTCACACGAGGATTTTGATTGGTGCTTACAATTTCGAAGAATTTTTTTTCTATTCACTCAATATAAAATACTGAATCATAAAATCTTCATTGAAAATAATCTAGAAAATCTCCTACCAAATAAAAGAATGTAATTAAAGCACATCAATGATTTTCCCTTGCCTGTATTGAGAAGTTTCATCTAAGTGACCTCTGCTTAATTGTAAATTAGCTTGGTGAAGTCTTAAAAGAGTGACAGGTAAGTTCTGAACTTCTTGCTTGCACACATCACATGTCCTATTACCTTTAATGCCAAACCATTTAACTGCACATTCTTTGTGTGCTAGTGAAAGCTCACCTTTGCAGCTACATTCCAATTTAAAATTATCAGCACCTTCTCCCAATTCAGCCATGCAAATTCTACAAACAGCTTCTTCTTCAGGAATATCTTCACCTCCATCCTCGGTTTCAACTGAACCATGGTTGTAAAAATTGCTAACTTAATCATGAAGTCTAAACAAATAACTGATATCTTTAAATTTGAAAATTTAACAACTCAAATATGTGATAGAACACAATTTATTTAGTTTTGTGCATAATTTAAGTCATTATGATTAATGATTTAAGACTATAATCTATAATATGTACCAAAAACAAAACTTTAGTCTATAAATATTACCTTTTTCACCAGTTGGAGATGCTACAGATATTGCGGTGGTAATTTTCTCATTAAACTGTGGCATGGTTCGAAATATACGAAACATGCCACCTACATGAGTATCGTCTTCGGTAAAGGAAGGAACAGACCGGGAACGATGAATTGGTAATTGCAGTTCTTTCTCCTGTATTCGGGGAGTTTAAATTAAATGCAATCAAGTAAGAGTTCCACAATTTGTTTTATACATAATGAATTTAGAATTTGATTACTATATACTGACAACGTAAAATGTTTTACACAACCGTTCAACCGTATCTCATCATATAGATATTACCATAAATAACACGATTTGATAAAACGGTAAAATCTGATTAGACATTGTGTAAAATGGTTTATACTGTCAGTGCATATTTATTATATACCGATTATTTTAACCATTAATGATAACTACAATGTAACATATTGCAAATGCTGCTAAAATACTTACACTACCCATTGCTGGAAAACCTTTCCCTCCATGTACATACACTGGATTTGAACGAGGAACCGGTGATACAGGCAAGGATGATGTTTTCCTCCCTCTCGATTTCATTCGAGACAATGTCCTCGAAAGAAAAGGCTTTTTCGACGGCAATGTGGATGAGCCTTCAAGTGCAAGGAAAGCAGCTTTTTCAATCTCAGAAGTTGTGTTCTTAAATTTAAAACTGAGTTTAGGAATAAAAGTTTTTTTAAGAGTGGATCTATTTTTAGAACTAGAGGGACTTGGGGAATCATTGCTTTCAATGAAATAACCAGGACTTGTACAAGGGGAAAATATCACTCTTCTTGGTGATGGAGTTAGAGGTATGTTTATTCTCAAAAAATCTTCTTTTGTTTCTTCATGTGTTTTTATTGGTGTCTCTATACCAAGATTTTGCCTTGTTCTTTGTTGTCCACTTGGGAGTTCCTCAGTTATTTCAGATGATGCCACACCCTATACACAAAGAAAAGTAGAACAAGAATTAATCTCAAAATTATAGAGGAAAAAAATTTACTATGATAGCTGAAAAGTAATTGATCTTTCTTTTAGTACACAAATGTTTCAAGAACATGTAGCATAAGCTTATCATATATACAAGTGATTATGTATACATAATTTCCAATAACAAAAGATAAAATAAAGTTCATCTGCTTTCATATAAGCTATAAACTGTATTTATAAGTTATTTTGGAGAGCTTAAAAAAATAAGCTGAAAATAATTTATGGACATATCATAAAGTGTTTTTATGAGCTCTGTCAAGGGATCTCACAAATTTTTATGCCACTAAATAAGTTAAAATAAGTCATTCTAAACATCCCTTAATCAATTGTACCTATCTTCATTCTTTCTGCAGCGAGTTCTAATGCATATGATGTAAACTTTTGACTGCAAAAAGAGATATGCAAAGTAGTTGAGAATAAAGATAATGTGAGTTTTTAATGCCACGGTATTAAAGTTTGTGCAACTTCACCATTTATTTTGCATTGACTAAAAAATTGCACTAGAAGCTTTCACAATCACAAATGGACCCCAATCATCTATAGTCACAAGCACTATATCACTAAAAATCTTTACAAGATATTATGAATTGCTTATGAGCAGTTGAAGCATATTGTTATTGATTAGAAAATTTATATGGTGAGACATGAGAATCATCACCAAAAAATTTAAAAGTATTTTCAGAACAATTGCCACTCAACAATAGTATATAAATTTCAAGAAAAATCAAATGAATTTTGAAAATAGACATTTTAGGGTCAAACAATTTTGAGTCTCAATTGCTTATAAATCCAAAGTATCTTCTTATTTTTTTCTGGGCAATTTTCAACCTATACTAGAACATAAATTCATATTCTCATCTCTTGTATAAATCCAAGTGATCATGTATGGGCATGTTTATTATGTAACAAAATATGTAGAAGACTTGCAAAGAGAAAATTAGAAGAAGTGCACACAAAAATATATACATACAACTATACAAGTGTTAGCACAAAGTAAGAAAAAGAATAGAAGAATATAAAGAACCTTTTGAATTGAGATATCATCTCTATTTTCAATGGTGCTAGCTCCTTGGTTAATATTATTCATGGAAGCTTCGGTTGCCATGGTCAATGGGGAACCCACCAAACCAAAGAGACAAGGCAAGAAAAGTATTTGATGAATTGAGAAAAATAATTATTTTGCAAAAAAGGAAGATGAGATATTTCCTTGATCATGGAAGCTGGAAATTTGCTGGAAAGAATCAGAAAAGGTATATAGTAAGGTGTGGAGAAGAGAGACACCATTGAAACAAGTTGTGTTTGTGGTATAATAGCATGAAGCAGACATGTTTCATATTTTCTTAAATAAATACAAAATACAAGTCATGCTTAAAACTATAATATATATTTGGGCACTTGGGTGGCTAAAACATCACTTCTATTTTTTTATTTTATTATTGAGATTATTTTTTTCATGAACACCCTAGCAATACTTTTATTATATCAACCAATCACAAATTAATTTATGTTTTGTATGACTTTTAAGTTAAATTTGATTCTCCTAAAAAAAAATTTGGATTAAAATGTAATTGTTATCATGATTCGACGGTTATGATTGACTGACAATATAAAAATATTAGAAATATCAGTGTATTTTATTTAATTAAAAAAGTTAATTGGTGGGAGAAGTCAAAGTAGGAAATAAATAGAGAATTCTCTCTTGATGTATATTTCACCAATTTTATATTTTTATTATATAATTAGCAAGCAAGGTCACCTTTAATTTTACAAGAAGGTCACTGTCTTTTTATTTCCTATGGTCGCTATCGGTTTGTTTATTTTTTGTTATATTCTACAATTACGTGCTAACCTCCAAAACTTGGGTTGTTTTTAAAAGAAAACGGTAGTATGATGTTTGTATTGTATGCTACAAAAATTAAATGTTTAATTAGTTGGGTTCAATTTTTCAAAGTATAATTATTCTATATTTTGGAAAGCATATGAAGCCAAATTCAGACAAAGGTGAAGAAAGAAGCCAAATTAAGTTTCTTATGAGATTCTGGTTGTTGGAAGGTTTTCACCTTGTGAATTAGAAATTAATCTTAAATTTATATTACTTCATGACTGGACCGTTCTAACTTCAGCTAGTACCCAAACATGTACTTTGTTATTATTACAATCGACGGCTCTTTGATTAGTTACGGTTAATATTTTAAGGATCGAATGTTTTTGTCCATATAAAATTAGAAATTTCTAAGTTTAGTACTTATTTAATTTTAAGGAAATGTTAACTTGTGCCCTAAGGACACATGTTAAGAATGTTACTAATAGAAATTATGTATTGGAAATTGTGTTAATTTATTGCTCAAAATGTTTAATATTAATTTTTTTTAATAAATTCTTACCATTAATTGAATGAAATTAATGCTTAACATGTGCCCTAAGGGCACAAGTTAACATGACCCTTAATTTTAATAGCTTTTTTAGTCTATAAATAAAATTACATGTATGTTTAGTTTCTACTAAAACTAAATGTGTTTAATTAATTATCCTTAAATTCTTAAATTTTTAAACAATTTTTCGGAGACACGTTTAGAACAATACAAAAAGTTCATTAACTAAAATTTAGAATTTTTTAACATGATATGAATAAAATATAAATTTTTAAAATGACAAAAGTTCAAGATAAAAGTAACAAAAATATGAACATAGAAATCAAATTTTAAGTTAATTTTTTTGAAAGGAACTTTTATTAATGTTTTTAACATGTTTACAAAACTAAAATAATTGCAAAATTGGCCATGTCCCATTCTTTTACTTGGGACTTCCTATTGATGGTGACTATCAAAATTGAATTTTTGGAAACCTCTAATCAAGCAAATTCATTCTAGATTGCTTGGGTGGGAGTCGTAATTTATCTTTGGATGGTCGTTTAGTTCTTCTGAAATTTGTTTTGTCATTTATCCCGGTCTACTTTCTTTCCTTCTTCAAGGCTCATGCAAGCATCCTTACTTCCCTTGAATCTATTTTTAACTGTTCTTTTTTTTTTTCTTGGATAAATTGGGACATTATTTGTCTCAAACAGAGGACAAAGGACGGAGGACTGGGGCTTGGAGGATTAGGAAGTTTAATTTGTCTCTTCTAGGCAAATGGTGTTAGAGGTTGAGGGAGGACAAAAGTTGTTTGTGGTATAGAGTCTTAGCTGGGAGGTATGGTGAGGAAGGTGAAATTATAGGCGTTTTGGAGATATTAGCTTAGGTGTAGTGGAATAATTTGTCTAGCATTAGAAGGGGTGATGGAGAGGGGGTTGGTAGTTGGTTTAATGATCATTTACGACAAGATGTAGGGGGTGGAGTAGACACTTTATTTTGTTGGGATCCTTGGTTGGAGGGAGGAATTTTGCAGGATATATTTAGTTTTTTTTTATCTTTATAATAACAGATTGACGATGGCAAACATATTTTTGTTAGGTTGGGGGGAGGGAGGTATGGCCGGCTCAAGGCATAGGATGGAGGTGAGGCGGCTAGAGCCCATGGCCGTAGGGGGGCCCAAAAAATTTTTATAAAGGGGGGGATATGTAGCAATACTTGGTTTAAATGGGGTGTATATAGCAATAAGCGCAAAGAGGGCCCAAACATTTACAAGACTTCAACCCATCAGCCGTTTCACTTTTTTTAGCAACCCAACATCATTTCATTTTGACACCCCCCCAACCCAACACTTTCATTTTCTTTTTTTGGTTGCATCCAACACTTTCATTCTCACCCCAACATTTCATTAGGCAAAATGCAAAACATAGAAGCAAAACGTAAATCACAGAAGCAACACGTAAAACACAAAATATCTACCCCTTATTTTAAAGTGTTGGTATAGTTAGAATTTCAAAACTTCGTATTATGGTGATCTCATTCGCCATTTATATAAAAATTGATCTATTATATAAGGGGTCATTTTCTCAAACTTGGTTTAAGGCCCATAAAATGCTAGGAACAGGCCTGGAGGGAGGTGAGGCTTGGAAATGATGTAGAAGGTTATTGGCATGGAAGGAAGAATTGGAAAGTGAATGATGTATGCTATTATTACCATTTGTTTTGCGGTCTACAGTGAAATGGATCTGGCAACTTCATGCCTCTTTAAAATACAATGTTTTTAGTGCTTACAATTATTTGACATAAAGGGATCAACCTTTGAACAATGATCACGCTACAATCATTTGGTACAAGGAGGTTTCTTTAAAAGTCAACATCTTTGCTTGACGTCCATTACGTAACCGACTTCCAACAACTGACAACTTAATAAGTATAAGAGTTTTCAACCAAATTTGGTTTCTTGCTCGGGTGGTTGCGGTTCTCAAGAGGATATTGACCATATGTTTTTGACTTGTGACTTTTATGGATAGATTTGGTATGAAATTTATAATTGGTTAGGTTTGGTGTCGGTTAATATGGCTCATGTCAAGGATCACATCATTGAATAGGTTAGGTTTCTTCTATTTGATTTTGTTCGATGGGTGGATTCTCAAAACACACTTGTTATGCTTTTTATTTGATATGTCTTTCTTTTATGGGTCTTGCTAACCATTGTCCTCCGAACAATGGTTAAGGAAGCCAAAAGTAGCATGTTTGCATTGGTTTCAACAACATTTTGACTTTTAAAAAGTTAAATTTATCACTTTTCACCATTTTTCAATACTATATTTCTATTTTTATCATTTTATCCAATGCCCCAAGGGCAATGGTTAACATTCTCCTTCTTTTATTTAAATTGTTTGGCGTGAGAGAAATGACAGAGTCTTTAAACATAAGGGAGATTTTATTAATCAACTTATAGATAAAATTAAGCTCCGATCATTCTGGTGGTTGAAGGCAAATCATCATAAATTTGCTTTTAATTATCACATGTGGTGGCTTAATCCCCTATTATGTCTTAGAGTTCCTATTTAGATTTATTTAGTTACAATTTCTGACTCAGTTTTTAACGTGCCTACTTTGTGGCTCAAACACTAAGTTTTTTCGTGGTATTTTGTTGTAATTTATACTTTATCCTTAGTTCTTTTCTACCACTTTTTATGCTTGAGAGACTAAGATGTGATTAATATATTTCATTTAGATTAAAAAATAATTTAATGTTTTAAATATTAAATAACTATTAGATGTTTTAATAAACTAAATGGATAAGGTACCTACCAAATAAATAAATAAGGGAAATGTTAACTTATGTCCTTAAGACAAAAGTTAATGGGTCAAAAGTAGAAAATATTTTGTTGTAATTAATGTCTTATTTAAAATACTTCAACAATTTTCATACTACCTATTTTGCCACATCACAATTCCTCCAATAGGTTGAAAAATTAAGATACATGTTCGTCAACATATGAAATCTCTTGACCCTCGTTGAAGATACTCTTAGACTAAGCAAAAGAAAGTAATTGCTTAGATCCCTACATAGTTAGTACATAATAATTAAACTAAAATTATTTTTTTAAAGAAACTAAACTCAAACTAATATAGCTATTTTTTTATTGTTTTACTTAAATAACCTTATAGGTGTTGTTTTGAATTAAATGTACCTTATTTTTTTTCTTGAAGAAGATTAATTTTACCTTATTTGTATCCAACTTTCTTAATGTATAGCATAAAGTTCTAAATATTTTTAGAATATTTTTAGTTTGATCAGCTGCTATATTTTAGTATTGGTTGTTGAGCGAAACATCGACATAACACGAGGAACATAAGATCATGCCACACAAACACAAACCTAGGAGACCCCCCACACACAATATCATTGTTGTGTTCTGCCCTATCTCATATATTTCCTTAAATATCTCACTTCTATTACCATTTTATATTTAGATTCAATTCACTATATTTTCTAAAATTCAGTTACAATCTTTTCTTATATATAAACAAGAAAGAAGAAACAACTCAAAAAATTTCCATGGATTCCAATTCAAAGTGCTCTAGATTTCAAATCCCTCTCGGATCAATGGCAAGAAGTATGTTTTTCAAAGCATTACTTCTTGCCTCTGCTATTTCCATCGTTTCTCTGCTTCACTCGCTACCCACCATGGATTTAGCTCCCAAAACCTATGATCATGATTGCATCATCGAATTCCAAGAAGATTCAAACCTCACTTTAACACCAGGTTCTTATTTGTTCCAGAGTAGAGTCTTAAACAGTTTTTGGGGTTCCTTTGATTCATTGAGTTGCAAAAAAGAAATCAACTTGGTTTCAAGTGTTGTCAAAGAAATAAAGGGTGAACGATTATTGAACTTTGAAGCTGAAACTCTTTGTATTGGTGAAACTTCAAACATAGCTGTTTCCACTTTACAGAAACTTGGTTTCTCTAATGTGATTAACCATCATGTTTTCTCATTCAACAAGAAGAATTTTGTTTACTCGCTTGATCATCACCGCGATGGATCGTTCGACTTTGTTTTGTCCAAGGATTTAGGAAAAGTTGCTGTCCCTGCATTGGTTGTCCTTGAAGTTGAACGTATTCTGAAACCTAATGGAATTGGTGCTTTGCTTTTGGATTTTGATAGTGATAGAGTTTATTTCGACAACAACGACAACATTAACATGATAAGATATGCTTCACCGATTTCAGCGTTGCTTCGAAATTCATCTATTGTTCATGTTAGTCTTGTCAACAATCATGGCCTTGTTGTTTTCAAGAAAAAATCAGAATCAAAATCTGAAACTGAAAGTGAAAACAGAAGCTCTTTGTTCTATCATCAAGTTCTTCCAGAAGATTGTAAAAGTGTTAACTTTGCTAAGCAATTCATGAATCTAATAGAGGCGGAAAAAATCACTTATTTGCCTAAGTTTAAGGATGTTTCTTCAAGCAAGAAGAATTTGGTTTATGTTAATATTGGTGAAGATGAGGTTGGTGATTGGTTTCCACAATCTTATCCAATTGATAAGAAAAACTTCAATGTTTATTTCGTTCACTACAACACTTCTATTATGTTGTCACACGTGAAAGGACCGCGCGTTACATTTGTTTATCATCCAAAATTAAACGAGGATTTTAAGGACGAAGCTAAGGTTAATGTTGGGGATGCAGATGTGGAAGAGGACAAAGAATTTGATTTGGTTGCTTGGTTTAAAGAAACTGTGGAGAATGCTGATTTTGTTATGCTTAAGATGAATATTGCAGGAAAAGTTGAAATGAAGTTTCTTTCTGATATATATAAAAATGGTGTTATATGCTTTGTTGATGAGTTGTTTCTTAGCTGCTCAGAGAGTGGAGATGGTGAAAAAGAGAGATGCATGGATATTTACAAGGGTCTTAGAAGCAATGGTGTCTTTGTTCATCAATGGTGGAATACTCATGAATTGCATCAAGGGTCTTATGTGTGAGAAATTGTATCTGGTTTTTGTGTTTGAAGCATTTTTACAGAACAAATATCTAGTAGATGGAATTTTTTGTTTTCTGTTTTGGAAAATAGGATTTTAATGCTATTGCCATGACTATGCAAGTATGAACATCTTCATGCTTTGTAATTTGAGTGAGTAATTGTAAAAAACTTTTTCTTAACTTCATTAATTTAATGTTTGTTTTTGTTGTCTTAGTTGATTATTTTGTTGGAAAAAATGTTATGGGGTGCAATGAAGAGTAAATTGAAGGAACTTGATCAACGTTTGAATTTTCACTCGAATTGTCTTTCTCGCGTTTCAATGCTACTTTGGACGTGAATTAGAAGCAATATGACCGCGGTCTCGAACACACTATAATTTTATGAATGGAACTTGAATTGTTGCCATGTTTGATCCATCAAAGGTTGTAACAAACATCCTAGTTAATTGTTGTTCTTTAATTTTATTTTGGTTATTGATAATCGATCCGTACATAACAAAGATGGTTTGCACATGATTATTGTTGGAGTGTGGGTTGAAACGTTGAATGTGAATTTGAGATCTGGTCGTACACATTTATAGTAATTTTTACCAATTTTTATTTGCAAAGAATGGTGGATCCTCAGCATGCTTTGAACATCAATCATTAGTCGGGTTTAGGACAGAGGCCAACGCATGGGAAGTAATTTAAGAATGGCTTTACCAATTGAATAATATAACTAGTGCGGACATACCCTAATAAATTCTTTAAGGACATTAAAGTGGATCTATAAATCATCATTTAAACAAATATTAATGTGAGTTGTTTTGGATAAAACTTCGCATAAAAGTATGTGAAGGGTGAGGAGTTGTCGAAAATAAAAGCAACTCATTATGTGGCGTCATACACCTATTATAAGCAATGAGCATAAGCAATGTTTTCTAACTGCATACGAAATCAAACCTAATCGTCCTCAAGGCTTTGGTTCAACTACTTCAAAATTTGGTATCATGCTTGAACATTGTGATTTTGTTGTAACAACAAGGTATAATTTGTCCACGTGACTTTAACTCAATTTGCAAAAATATTGCATAATATATGTAGAGGTAAGGGTTTGAAGTTCGAACTCGAGTCACCCACTTATTCACCTTTAAAAAGTGAATTTCTAACCATTAGACTACTTGGAAAAAAATAGTTTTGCAAAATTATGTTGGTCCAATGTAATTTTGTCAAACTCACCTCAATAATAAATAAACATTAAATCAATTGAAATGAAACCAAATTGCAATCGAACCACTCAAATAATTGAACTCTATATAGTTATGTTTGAAGATTCAACATAATGTTGAACTGTATGGTTCAATCCACTTTTTTTATTATAAAAGTCCATTTATTAAGGTAAAATTGCTATAATAATATTTTTTTTTTTTTTATAGATAGACAAAATGACAATAGTCATTAAAAACTCACACACATCAATGAAGGAGCTAATGTTCGAACTTGAATCACGACACCAACCTTAATAATATGATATTTTTGTTACTTGAGCTAGCCCTTGTGGACCTACGAAATTCATACTCCTTCTTATAAGTAAAAATGATTTTCCAAGCTTCATAGCTATAAATCACGGATTTGGATTGCATGCAGTCAAAACATCATCCAGTCATGAGAGATCTGACCGTCCAATCAAGATCAAATCCTCTATATTTAAAGTAGTTTAAATGGCAAGTATAAACTTGTTTTACTTTAAATATAGCCCGTCTAATCTTGATCGAACAACATAATCTCTCCCGACTGCATGCAATCCAATCCACAAATCACAAGTTGGTAGCATATTGATCTAGTGACACATTACATTCACCAGAGAAAGCAACCCCAAAGTTATGCTACCTCATTCAACAATACATCAAACAATAAATTAAACACAATAACTTATCTATGAAGTCTGGTGGTCTTAACTTTAGATCTTAGAATATACTCCTACTCAAAGTTTCATGTTCGATTCTCATCGGTGTCAATTTGAGTGGGCTAGTTTCTTAAAAAAAAAAAAAACTTACCTATAAAGTTCCCTTAATTCTAGGAGCATATTGACTCCTTGGAAGAGGTTTACTATCTATGCAAAAATGATTAAATTTAGAATAAACCATCATTTTGAGAATAGCAATTCGAAACCCCGAACTTACAAAATATAAAATTGCTCCCTCAAATTGTCCAACGTCAGTCAAAATACTCTATTTAGAGAACATGCAGCACCTCAAAGAAGAGTTGGAATATGCACGAACTCTTGTTGACGTTCCCCTAACCCTCCAGTCCATTATATGGAAATGGAACTCTTATTGGAGTTCTTGCAAGTCCTTTGAAGAGAACATTTTGGCTAACATTAGACAATTTGAGGGAGGAATTTGATAGTTTTCATAAAATTGAGGTATCAAATTGACAGACATTTACAATACCAGAACTCAAAATGGTTGTTGACTCATAAATTTACTCATATTCAGTTAGTCAGATTGATAAAGTTTAGAGTCAAAAGTTGTTGAATTTTGACTACTGGGAATTTTGTGCAACAGGCCTAAAGCTTGAAGGATTTTTGTACAATTTATCCCAAAATGAAGTAAGAAAAAATTAATAAATAAAAAGGATGGCGCCAAAGGAGAAGGTGAGAAAAACATTAAATTACATTGAAGCCCTTTAGAAATTAGATGTGAAATCAAACAAGCATGGAGGAGGCATTTGCTTATAAAGTCAGGTGCAATGACAGCCAATCCATGTTAAACAAAATGTCATGCATAAATTCCAATTTCTATATTTTTTTTTTGGATTATTAGAAAAAACATGAAATTAGGTAAGTGAAAAGCATTAATTATATAACATTTGGACTGTACAGGAAGCTTGTTGTCAGTAACATTATCTTCTTCACTCCTCCGGCCCAGGCTCAGGCCCAACTTTGATCTCCAAAAGCCTTTCAACTGGTTGTCTGCAGATTGGACATCTATTTGTCTGGAACCTTAAAACCTTCGCACATCCGCTACACATGCACTGCAACAAAGAAAGGAATCGAGTCAAAGTATATCAAAGACTCAAAGGACTAATGAAGGACATGTTTGGATTGACTTATTTAAGTTTGTTTACTAGCATTAGCACTTATGAGACTATTTGGGAGAGTTTATGGAAACAACTTATGACATGTTCATAAGTTTTTTTCAGCTTATTTTCATACTTCAAGATAGTTTATGAAAACAACTTATAGCTTAGGCCCTGTTTGGATAAACAACTTCATTAAACGCATATAACATATGCACTTATCATATAGGTGATTATGTATAAGCTATTTGTATAACAAAAGATAAAATAAAGTCAAATGATTTTCATATAAGCTACATGTTGTTTTCAAAAGCTATCTGGAAAGCTTATTGAAACAAGCTGAAAAAATTACAAACATGCCTTGAGCTATTTCGATAAGCTCTCCCAAACAGTTCCACAAGTGTTTGTGTCAATAGATAAGCTCAATCAAGCTAATCCAAAATAATTTGACTTCATTTCATATTTTGTTATAGAAATAGCTTACTAGGCACTTACCCCCTCCGGTCACATTTATAAGCACAACTTTTTAGGTACATTGAATAAATAATGTATCTAACCTATAATTATGACCGTATACATTAGTTATTCAATGAATCTAAAACGTTATTTTTTGCTTATAAATGTGAGCGGAAGCTCTAAACTAAGCTGCTTATCCAAACAGGACATAAATAGATTTCAGCAGTTAAGTTGAGCAAAAAAAAGTAATAAGTTAGCTAAGATTGATCAGTGACAGAATAACTATTCGGCTAAGATGATAAGAAATGACAAGAAATTCCAATCATTGATGAAATTTGGCAGCACCAAACATGGATATCAGTTAACAATTCCCAGTGATTTAGCATTACTAGTACTAGTGATATCAACAGCTAAGTTGCTAATGTCAGCGTCATTCCAACAACCAATAAAAGAGAAATTAAATTACAAAGGGAAACGGAAAATACCATGTGGCGACAAGGAAGGACAGTTGTGTCGCGAGGTTCTGACAAGCAGATAACACACTCTTTTCCAGGGTCATTCCCATCCAAGTCACTCTCCACTGAAGTTCCAATACCATATATCTCCTGCAGCTCATACCTCATTCCATTCACCCACAATATCTGCTTAGCTACCTTTAACCGGAATTCTCCTTTCTCCTTCTCAAACACTGCTTGAGTTATCTGAGAGTTGTTTGTGTTTGTTTTATTTCCAGATGTTGGTGTTTCATTTGATCCGTCCGCGTCACTTGAAGATGCGTCTGCTTTAACTGCTACAGGATAGATGTCCATGTCGGCCACTTTCAATAACTCACATTCCTCAAACATTGAAAAATTGATACCAGTTCCAGCTGGCTGTCTAAACTTCTGGCCAAGACCTTGCTGGAAATTTATAGTAACAGGTGCAAGAACATTTTCCTTCGTTGAGGTAAGGACGCAGCCGTCGCCTTCTTTTGCAAAGAAAAGCACGGTGATGCTGTTATGAAGATAAAGGAAAACAAACATTTAGATCAAACAAATAAAATAAGTATAGCACAATGGAATTAACATTTAACAAGACAAAGTATAGAATACATAATCTAAAATGAACATGCATTAAGGCACCTCTAAGGAACTAGGTGTTTTAATGCCTTGAGGTAAGAGGCGCCAAAATGTGCATGCCTTACTAAGGAAAGTCATCAATACAAGAAAAAGAGAATAGACCAGAGTTTGACTATTTTCCATTGTTTTTAAACTATTCAACCATAATATTCAAAATATTAATAAAAGATTATGATATTCATTTCACAAATCTCCAAGTCCAAAAGTGTGAAAAACGGAACAATCAGCTATTACATTTGGACTCCATAACACTCCATGTAAAATAAATTAAGTAATCTCGCTACCCCCTAAAAAGTAAAAGAATTAAAAAAGACACTCTCAATAGCCTCAAGGGACATTCTCAAATAGATTCCAGCTTGGTGTTACATTCACTAGCGTGTGATCAGTTTGAAGTCCAAAATATATTTAACAGACAGAAAGAAATAAAATAAAATAAAAAGGAACACAACAGAGTGTTTATAAGCAATGTTGATTATGAAATGAAGATAATTGACATGCTAACAATCTTTAGCAGCAACAAAATCTGCATTTCAATCAAGCTCCCGATAATGGCAAAGGAAAACAAACCCTAGCAACACATAGATAATACATGCTCAGTAAATCACAAAATAAACACAAGCAACTCTATATCTCATTCAAAAAATGCTATTTGCAAACCTTTGTCATGCAGCTTCCTAAGCTAGCTAAAGTAATTAATGCCTATAAGTAAATAGTTAACCAAACTATTCTACAATTGCAATGGCATTAGAAATCTCTCATTAATCATTACACAAAAAAATCAAAAGGCCAAGCTTATCAATACAGAACAATAAAACATGGATAGAGGTGTAAAATTAAGTAAGTAACTTCACCCATTTACTTATTTGAATCCAAAAAATCAAATAAATTCACCCATTTACTTATTTGAATCCAAATAATCAAATTTAGCTTAAATCCTGTGTACATTAAACAAGCTCATCAACACTAACAACAATTCATCAAAAAAAGCAATGACAAGATCTAACAACAAGCTCACCAAAACCTTGCATAAGTCACATAATTACCATTCACATTTCACATGATCTTAACTAAATGGGGTCGGCTACATGGATCAAATGCCGCTATAATAAATGTTCTATCATATACCTATCCAACTCATTGTACTTCTGATCACATGATGCAACATTAACCACAAATTTATTGTTCAACCCATTTTTACATAAATGTATACGAAAATAAATCACTTTACATTCATAATCACTTTTAGTCAGAATCAATTTCAATCACCGCAAAACCAAACATACACTAACGTAATACATCAAAATCAAGTAAGAAAAAACACAATTACCTTCCAGAAACAGTAGCATCAAACGTAAACGTAACAAGAAAAAACCCAGGATTTTCCTCATCAGGTTCAATCACCAGTGTCTCCTTCTTGATGTTAACATCATTCTTTATAGTAACCGCCTTCTGATGCTCCACATACGGCGCCGGCACCGGCGCCTGTTGCTGATACCTCCAAGAAATTGGGTCCATCGCCTGACGGTGATGGTGATCATACGGCGCCGGCAACGGCATCGGAACAGTTCCCGGAGGCGGAGGATAGTAATTAGGATAATTTTGATACGGTGGAGCACCAGCAGGGTAAACGAATCGGTTACCAGCACCATCCGGTGGCGGCGGTGGCGGAGGAGTTACTGGTGGATGAACTCGCCGGCCACTTCCACCGCCACCGTGTCTCCGACGATTGTTAGAACCACTACTTCCTATATTACCCATGATAATATAAGAAATTTACCAAAACGCCACTAAGGTTTTTTTCTCTTAATCTCTCTGGGTATTATAAAAATCGAAACATAATAAAAGGTTTTGTAAAGGGTGTGTGAGTGAGTTAAAGGAAAATGAATGGAATATAAGAATGGATATAGAAATGAAAGATTCTTGTGATTAATGTTGGATGGATGGATGAAGAAGATGATGGAAGGTATAATGGGATTGCGTAAAGCTCCACTTAGTAAGAAGCACAATATTGATGAGAGATGAGATGTGAAAGGTTTTGCTAAAGTGCTCCACTTTTTTAATTTTATACTAAATACTTTATTTCTCTGCTTTGTTTGATTTGTCATTTTCCTAATTTTCTTCCAATAATAGTAACAAAGTTTGCGTAAAATGTTTCGACTCTATTTTTTACTAATATATAAAGACAAAATATAGCATTAAAAATGTTGTTGGATTCGTCTTCGACTCTATTTTTTACTAATATATAAAGATAAAATATAGCATTAAAAATGTTGTTGGACTTAATGTTGTTGGATTCGTCTCGACGAATATTTTCATTTTTTCTACTAGATTATTAAAGATACTTTATTTATTTATTCTTTTTTTTTGGGGGG